>Ga0256404_1000043_pt1 | contig 257445 bp, 216 predicted proteins | sample RumenRJG_01DNA_FD_185990 | JGI IMG/M metagenome (GOLD analysis project Ga0256404, IMG submission 185990) | Bovine rumen microbial communities from Lethbridge, Alberta, Canada - RJG_01 | ecosystem: Host-associated > Mammals > Digestive system > Stomach > Rumen | place: Canada: Alberta...
TAGAAAATCACAGTAAAAGTCACAGTATGCTATGACGGTTACTGTGATTTTTTCGAGACTCTATTAAAAAATCACACTAGAAGTCACAGTGCACTATGACGGTTACTGTGATTTTTCTGCGATATGAAGTCAAAGACTCCGAAAAAACAGCATTTTGAGACGACGCCTATTTTGTGTGCAGAAATTTTCCGGCATAGTCCCATTAATGACGTTTACAAACATATGTTCGGGGTGATAGAATGACGGCACCTACAAGAACAGGGAGGTAAGACTATGGCAGCACAAGGCAATAAATACACGTATGACGGGACTTTTGAAGGTTATCTTTGTGCGGTGCTTGCAGCCTTGAGATCCGGGAAGGTGCCGGTTTCCATATCGGACAGAAGGACGGCGGGATTTACTGATGATGCCATTAATGTCACTACAAGTTTTAAGGATGCCCAGTATCTTTATCATATGATCTCAGTCAAGAGCAGTGCAGAGGTCCAGCAGATGACGGCGGACTATTTCCTTACGGACAGCACAGGGCTTGAGATCAATCTCTATAAGATGATCTTCTGCTCGTTAAAATACGGCGCGAGGGTTGCGGAAGATTATAAAAGCGAGCTGATGAGAGGCATCCAGATGGCGATAAGAGATCTCTACAGGGAGGCGCAGTCGATACTGCCGGAGCTTGATTTCTATCTCGGTGAGGAGGCTTCGTGCATGGTGATAAATCCCAGAAATTCAGTGCTGCCTATAATCAAGCAGCCGGTCTTGAAAAGACGAGACATCGACAGTTTTATCCTCTACGACAAAAGACACCATCTGCTTCTCGAGCGGTATGCCGCCCAGAACATGCTGCTGGACATATCCGATTTCCCGATGCCCGAGTTCAAAGATCCCCACGAGGCATATTCTTATCTCTGGCCTTTTGTAAAGGACCGCCGCTTTGAAGTCAGGGTCATACCCGGTCAAAAGAAAAGCGGCTCTACGATAGAGCCGCTCTGGTTGAAAGCTTCGTAAGTTTTCAGATCACTTCGTTTCCTCAGCAGATCTGATAGCCTTTCTCATGATCTTTCCGTTGAAGGTCTTGGGAAGCTCATCCACAAACTCAACTACTCTGGGGTACTTATACGGAGCTGTCTTTTCCTTAACGTAATTCTGGATCTCTTTCTTGAGTTCCTCTGTTCTCTCTGTGCCCTTAACGAGAGTGATCGTTGCCTTAACGACGATACCTCTTACACCCTGAGGATCAGGTACACCTGTAACTGCGCACTCAAGAACATAAGGGAGTTCCATGATGACATTCTCGATCTCGAAGGGTCCGATACGGTAACCGGAAGACTTGATGACATCGTCAATACGTCCGACGTACCAGATGTAGCCGTCCTCGTCTGCCCATGCAGTATCACCTGTGTGATACCAGCCGTCGTGCCATGCCTCGTTCGTAAGATCGGGTGCGAGGTAGTACTGGAGGAAGAGTCCCTTCGGATGGTAGTTCTGTGTATTGATGCAGATCTCACCAGTCTCACCGGGCTTGCATACGTTGCCGTCAGGATCAAGGATCTTAACATCGTAGAGCGGGTTAGGCTTACCCATTGAACCGATGCGGAGCTTGGCGCCGACAAGGTTAGCGATGGCAAGAGTTGTCTCTGTCTGGCCGAAGCCTTCCATGAGACGGATACCCGTTGCTGCCATGAAGCGGTTGAATACCTCAGGGTTCAGAGCTTCACCTGCAGTAACAGCATACTTAAGTGAAGACAGATCGTACTTGGAAAGATCTTCCTTGATGAAGAATCTGAACATCGTCGGAGGTGCGCAGAATGTAGTGATGTTGTACTTTTTAAACATAGGGAGGATCTCTTCAGCCTTGAAGCGGTCGAAGTCGAATGTGAAGACAGGAGCTTCGCAGAGCCACTGACCATAGAGCTTGCCCCAGAGTGCCTTACCCCAGCCTGTATCGGAGATGGAGAAGTGGAGTCCGTTAGGATCTACGTTCTGCCAATACTTAGCTGTAGGGATGTGGCCGATTGCATACATGTAAGAATGCAGAGCCATCTTAGGATATCCTGTTGTACCTGATGTGAAGAACATTACCATCGGATCGTATCCGCATGCGTAATCTTCAGGACGCTCGAATACATCAGAGAAGTTCTTGAATTCCTCGTTGAAGTCGTGCCAGCCGGGTCTTGAACCGTTGCAGAGGATGAGAGTCTCGACTCCGCATACCTTTGCGGCCTTCTCGCACTCATCGGCAGCATCGTCATCTGCAGTGCAGAATACTGCCTTAACGCCTGCAGCATTGAAACGGTATTCGTAGTCGTGGTCACGAAGGAGGTGGGTAGCAGGGATAGCTATGGCGCCAAGCTTTTCGAGACCCATCATGGCGAACCAGAACTGATAGTGGCGCTTGAGGACAAGAACGACCTTGTCACCCTTGCCGATGCCCAAAGACTTGAAGTAGTTGGCAGTCATGTTGGAATACTTCTTGATGTCGCCGAATGTGAATCTTCTCTCTGTTACGCAGTCCTTTGCGACCCAGAGCATGGCGAGCTTATCAGGGTTCTTGTCTGCGATAACGTCAACGCAGTCGAATGCGAAGTTGAACTTCTTGCAGGCAGGAACGTTAACGTCAACGTCTACCATCTGGCCGTTCTCGTCGAGAACGCCGTTGAGGTAATGTGTGTAAACGGCATCTTCAAGATTAGCTGCGTCAACGTTAGTAACGTTGTCTGTACGCATCTCTTCTGAATTGTAAGGTGTTGTATAGTTCTCGCCCTTGCCCCATGCTTCAGGGTTCAGGATGATCGCATAGAAGACGCAGTCCTCACCGCCCAGAGCAAACTCGCCGTGGGGTTGTGTGGAGTCAAAGTAGATGCAGTCGCCTTCATGGAGTACTTCGGAGGAATCGCCGATGATTACCTTCAATGTACCCTTAACAACGATGTTCATCTCCTGATAGTTATGAGAAACGAGGTGATAGGGAGGATTCAAAGCCTCTTCGGAATAAGGTACTACGACACGGAAAGGCTCGCAGAGCTTGTTCTTGAATCTGGATGCAAGACGCTGGTATTTGTAGCCTGTACGTCTTGTGATGGGGCTTCCCTGTCCGTTTCTTGTTACGGCATATTCCTTGAGGGCAGGGGATGAACCTTCCATGATGTCGGAAATCTCAACGCCGGCAAGGTTAGCAAACTTGTAAATGAAGGTGAAGTTGAAGTCCTGTGTACCTTCCTCAAACTTGAGATACTCCTCGGTGGAAATATCAAGTTTAGAAGCGACTTCTTCGGGTGTGAGTCCCATATCAAGTCTAAGACCATGAACACGGGATGCAACTTCTGCGAGCTTGAACTCTACGTTGTTGTCTGTTGTTGACATAAGCAATCTCCTTCTAAAGCTGTATTTTTCTCCGCAAATAAAAAAGCCTCAACATCCTACTTAGGATATTGAGACGAATATAAATCCGCGGTACCACTCAATTTGCAAACCCTTAAGGTTTACCACTCACGAAGTCTGACAACTCCTTTACCTTAACGCAGCATCACGGGCACCATCTACTTGGGAATCATTCCTGTTCGGGATGCCGGCTCGGAAGGGATAGCTTATGCAAATATCGTCACGTGCCTCTCAGCAAACAGCACTTCTCTGTATTGACCGAATCAATGCGGCCTTCTTCGTCACAGCCTTTGATTAAGTATTCAATTGTTGCTCTTTCTTGCGAAAGCACCTCAAATATATATGTGCTTAACAAAATTGTCAACAATCATTTTCAAGTTATTTTTTTGCACATAAGAATTTGTAAGTGTAAAATGTATTTATAATAATTTATTATCCGAATTATGCACTTATGTACATCATTATGCACTTATGTACATCGTCCGGATGAAAAATTAAAATAAGCACCAATCGGACCTCGCAATAAAAGCAAACACAAACGCCAAGGAGACACATAAGTATGTCGGTAAAGTATCTTGTATCGGGCGGCGAAGGCGCATTAGGCAAAACCGTTATCAGCATGCTCCTCCAAAGAGGAGAAAAAGTAAGGATCCTCATGAGTGAGCTTTCTGACACCAGGATCTACAGAAACAATCCCAACATTGAGATCTGTTACGGTATTTCCACAGACAAAGACTCCATGAGAGAATTCTTCGAACTCGAAGACCCGAGATCGGCAGTGCTTTTCCATACCGATGAATATGTATCACTTTCCGATTCCACCAATCTCACAATGAGAAGAGTTAACGTCATCGGTGCAGAGAACATCGTTGACATGTGTCTTAAGCGCAAGGTCGGCAAGCTCGTTTATTTAAGTTCAGCATATGCACTTAATCCTGAGGTTTCAGGTGAGAATATCACGATCCATTTCGACCGTAACAAGGTTGAAGGAGAATATGCAAAGTCAAAGGCTGAGGCAGCAGCTTATGTCATGGAAAAGGTTGCACTCAACAGACTCAATGCCGTAATGGTGCTTCCTACATTCATCATCGGCCCCGGCTATTCCCAGGATTATGAGATCAACAAGGTCCTCAACAGTTATCTTAACAACGGTACCATCCCTCCGAAGGGCGGCGGACGTGCTTTCGTCGACGTAAGAGACGTTGCGAACGCAATGCTCACATTGGCTGACAAGGGCGAACCCGGTGCCGGCTACATCGTAAGCGGCGACTACAAGACATCCGGCGAATTCTTCCAGGATGTTAACGATATCCAGGGTATCGAGAAGCCCATAAAGACAGCTTCCAAGCTCGTCATGAGCAAATCCCTTGCTAAGCTCGTCGACTTCTACTACAAGATCACACACAAGGAGAATCCGAGAGAAGCCTACACATTGTTCAGCGAGAATCCCGATGCGCGTTTCGAAGACAACAGCAACGGCATTCTTCCCGAGACAACGATCAGCTTCAAGGAATCCCTCAACGATACCATCAAGGGCGCACAGCAGGGCGGCATCCAGTCGTCTGCTGCAGTAACTCCCAGGTCTGACAAGAAGCCTGATGCTCAGGCAAAACCGGAAAAGAAGACAGCTTTCGATGCTATGGAAGCAAGACTTAAGCAGTCACAGAATGTTACTGCAAAGGCTCACACAGTTTCTCCGAATCCTGCTGAAGCAACTGCGCAGAGACCTGCCGGCACAAGACCTGCGGCAGCCACTGCAGCAAAGGCAGCAGCTGAAGAGAAGGAAGATGAGAATAAGTCGATCATGCCCCAGTCTTCCCTGAAGGATCCTGAGACAGAGATGAAGCCAGGTGAGCCTAAGCTTAATTCAGAGACTACATTCAGATTCGGCGGCACACCTACAAAGTTCACGACAGCAGAGCCCAGGAAGTCCATCATCCCGGGTAAGGATGACGCAAAGGCAGCGCCTGCCGAGAAGAAGGCTGAGCCTGTTAAGTCAATAATCCCGGATGCTCCGAAGGCCCCTTCACCTTCTCCTTTCAAGACATCAGAGGAACCCAAGGCTGAAGCGCCTAAGGCAGAAAGACCTGTATCTTCAGGCTTCCCGAGAGCAGCGGCAACTCCTTCAGCTGCACCCAGAACAGAGAGACCTGTATCAACAGGTTTCCCGAGAGCAGCAGCTACACCTTCTTCTGCACCCGCTGCACCTGTTGTACCTAAAGCAGCAGAAGCACCTAAGGCAGCAGAGACACCTAAGGTTGAAGAAGCACCCAAGGCAGCAGAGCCTAAGGCTGAAGCACCTAAGGTTGAATTGCCGAAGGCAGAAGAACCCAAGGCTGAGGCACCGAAGGCTGAAAGACCTGTATCTTCAGGCTTCCCGAGACCTGCTGCTACACCTGCATCTGCAGGCTTCCCCAGACCTGCTGCTACACCTTCATCTGCACCCAGAACAGAGAGACCTGCTTCTGCAGGATTCCCGAGAGCTTCTGCAACACCTTCATCTGCACCTAAGGCAGAAAGACCCGGTGCAGGATTCCCGAAGGCTTCTTCAACTCCGAAGGATGATCCCAAGCCCGGCGCAGGATCTTCATTGGGCGGCTCTTCATTAGGCAGTGGTTCTTCGTTAGGCGGCGGATCACTCGGCGGCGGTTCCGGCGAAGGAAGACTGCACTCATCAGATTCTTCTGCACAGTCGATCACTGCTCAGTTCCTTTCTGCCCAGGCAGCCAATAACAGTGCATTTAAGCCTGCGCAGTCCAATGAGCCAAGTCCGTTCAAGCCTGCAACAGCAACAAACACAGGCGCTTCCAAGGCTGAACCCGGAAATCCTTTCAAGCCCGCTCCGTCAGCAGCACCTGCTCCGAAGGCAGAGACTTCAAATCCTTTCGGAGGTGCATTTAAGCCCGCTGAACCTGCAAAGGCTGAAACCCCGGCACCCGTTGCAAACGCTTTCGGTTTTAAGCCCGCTGCAGCAAGCGCTGAAGCTGAAACAAAGAAGGAACCTTTGATCACAGAGCCTACTGACGATTCATTTTTCGACGACATTGACGAAGAATTCAACAAGTTCAATGTCATCGCCAATAGTGATTCGGGTTCTGGACCGGCTGTCCCTCCGGGAATCTTCGCTCCTCCTCCGGGAAACTGATAAATGAGCGTGACGCAAGTGGAATCAGTAAAGATCAATAAGAATATTATTTTAGCAAGCGCGTCTCCCAGGAGGCGCGAATTGCTGTCTTTGATTACAAAAGAATTCGCCGTTGTTACGGCTGACGTTGACGAGCGTGCCGCAGAGATAAAGATGGAAGAAGAGGGTACGCCTGCACTTAAGGTAAGCGAGCATCTTGCAGAGATAAAAGCGAAGGCTGTTTTCGATTCCCTGTCGGAAGAAGAAAAGGAGAATTCGATCGTTATCGGCGCAGACACATCGGTCATTTTGGGCGACGTGATCTACGGCAAACCTGAAGACAGGGAAGATGCCGTAAGGATGCTTTCATCTATGTGCGGAAAAGAGCATGTCGTCGCGACCGGAGTCGCTCTTTTCGCAGGGTCAAAAAAGAACATATTCACAGAAGAAACACGCGTCGAATTCTACCGGCTGGATGAGTTCCAGAGCAAGCTCATATCGGACTACTGTGACAGTGGTTCACCCTACGATAAAGCAGGCTCATACGGCATTCAGGACATGGGCGCATTACTGATAAAAAGGATCGACGGAGACTACTCCAATGTGGTGGGTCTGCCCGTCGCAAGATTGGCACGCGAACTTGCAAATCTGCTATAATATCTACCGGAATATTCGGATAGATTTATAGGAGGAAAAACTCATGTTTGGGATAGGGTTAAACAATCTCATCAAGATTGGTTTCAGAGTTAGTGATCATATCCTGAAGCAGCAAGAGATAGAGCGTTCAAGAACCGCTTCCGAGAGAGCAAGACTTCAGGCTGAAGCCTCTAGAGAGAAGACTATCGAAGAAAATTCAAGATACAGAAGAACGATGCTGGAAGACGAGATCGCGCGTGCCAGCGTAGCTGTTGAATGTCCGAACTGCGGTTCGACAGGCAACAGGATCAGAAGGGGCTCTACGGGTTTTTGCCAGTTCTGCGGAACGGCTATTCAGATCAGCCAGAGCGGTACCGCTTTTGTCGCCGATCCGATCGCGAAGGAAAGAGCACTTGCTGAAGAAGAAATCAAAAGGAAGAGTGGGGAGCAGGCAAATGTCTAAGACAAGCAAGGGCAGCGGCACGGCAGGGAGCGTATTTGCTTTAATAGGAGTATATGCACTTATTTATATTGTGTGCACGGCGCTGTTCATCGCTTTGTTCCACACAAGCTTTCTTGCGAGCATGGACGTCCTCATGTACAGGGGCGCCGCATTCATCATCATCACCGGTATCGTATCGGCAGTGATCATGGGCGTCATCAGAAAGTTCTGGGGCTTCGTAACCATAAGGGATATCATCATGATGTTCGTTATTTTCTGCTGCGTAAACATGGTGTTCCTTACGCTCATTCCCGTTACGGTCGAGCGTTCGGTTTCAGTGTTCATGTTAAGCTACATGGAGGAGAATTCCGACCAGACTTTTACTGAGGAATTAGTCGGAGAAGTATTCACTACAAAGTATGTTGAAGATTACGGTGCTTTCGAAAAGCGTTTCCATGAGCAGGTTGAGACCGGCACCATAGTCGAGAACCCTGACGGCACATATTCGATCACCGACAGCGGACGCTTTGTCGTTAAGATGTTCAGGACGATAGCGGAGTGGTTCGGCACTGACCAGCGGCTGGTTTATCCGAACGAAAATTAGTTTTCGGACATTAATATCAATTATCGGGGGCATCTTTTGCGAGATGCCCTTTTCTTTGGTTGACAATTTATATTTGACACAATACAATTTCATCAAACAGAAATGAAAGGAGAACTACAAAATGTCCATTTACGATTACACAGTTCCCACACCCAAAGGAGAGGAGATCTCCCTCAAGGATTACGAAGGCAAAGTTATTCTCATTGTAAATACGGCAACAGGCTGCGGCTTCACACCTCACTACAAGCCGATCGAGGAGATGTATGAAGAATTCCATGATAAGGGATTCGAGGTAATCGATGTACCCTGCAACCAGTTCGCAGATCAGACTCCCGGAACAGATGAGGAGATCCACGAGTTCTGCACACTCAAGTACAAGACACAGTTCCCTCAGATGAAGAAGTCCGACGTCAACGGCGAGAACGCTCTTCCTTTGTTCACATATCTCAAGTCCCAGCAGGGCTTCGAAGGGTTTGGAATAGGACCTGCCGCTCTCGCTATGAAGGCTATGCTTAAAAAGATCGATCCGGATTATGAGAACAATCCTGACATCAAGTGGAACTTCACAAAGTTCATCGTTGACAGGGAAGGCAATGTTGTTAAGAGATTTGAGCCTACAACAGACATGAAGAAAGTAAGAAAATTTGTCGAGAGCCTTATCTGATCAGGAGTGATGCTCAAATGAAAGTTAACGACAACATGAAGCTTGATTCGCAGCTGTGCTTCCCCTTATATGCAGCAGCGCGAAAGATAGTAAATCTCTACACACCCTACCTTAAACCATTGGGGATCACGTACACGCAGTACATCATGTTCCTGGTTCTATGGGAAGAAGAAAAGATCACAGTAGGTGACATGTGCAAGAGATTAAAGCTCGACACCGGTACTGTTACGCCGATGCTCAAAAATACCGAAAAGCAGGGTCTTATCAACAGGACCAGAAGCGAAGAAGATGAGCGAGTAGTCGTTGTAAGCCTGACTGAAGAAGGAAAGGCATTATACAAAAAGGCGAAAGATATCCCCACGAAGCTCAGTTCCTGTGTGAAACTCAGCCCGGAAGAGGCAATGCAGCTCTATTCGACGCTGTACAAGCTTCTCGAAGAATAAACGTAAAGGTCATTCCACTTTTTATTACACCCCTCCCTAAAACACACAGACCAAAAAGTGGAACTAAAATTTTTAAAGACCAGGTAAACGCCGGAGTGAAATAGCTCCGGCGTTACTGTTTCTTGGCAGTTAATTGGATTTAAAACGGTTTTAGTGCACTAAAGACAAATCGGAAATCGAACCGATAATTCCGGTTTGGTAATTCTGTCCATCCGATTATTAGGGACGGGAATATCAAAGGAAAAATATAATTTAAGTGTAACAAGGAACTGGCACCAGTCCTAATTAGTAAGCCTTCGGAATAGGGCTTTTGGAAATTCCGCAAATATGGAAAAGGGATAGAAAAACGCCGGAGTGTAAGTGCTCCGGCGTGTTCGTTTATGTGCTTTTTGTTTCTCTAAAAGCCTGAAGTTATACGCGGCCAAATCCGACTGCTTTTCTGACGAGTTCGTACTTCTCTTTTGCAATCTCGTTAGTGTAATCACGGCCGGCATCAAGGATGTCATTGATCATGCCGCTTGCGAGTACTTCGTTGTACTTCTCCTGGAAAGGAACGACTTTCTCAACAACGGCATCGGCAACAGCTTTCTTGAGGTCGCCGTATCCGCCGCCTTCGAATTTTGCAACTGCATCTTCGATCTCGCATCCGGAGAATACGGAATAGATCGTAAGAAGGTTGGATACGCCGGGCTTCTCGTCTTCGTCGAACTTGATGATGCCGTCTGAGTCAGTAACCGCGGACATGATCTTCTTGCGGATCGTCTTTTCGGGATCGGAAAGGAAGACGGATGCCTTCGGGTTATCGGTGGACTTGCTCATCTTCTGGTTGGGGTTCTGAAGATCACGGATCTTGGCGCCTACTGTAGGGATGAGCGGCTCAGGGATCCTGAAAAGTTCGCCGTAACGGTTGTTGAATCTGATCGCAAGATTTCTTGCAAGCTCAACGTGCTGCTTCTGGTCGATGCCTGTAGGAACGTACTTAGGATCGTAAAGCAGGATGTCTGCTGCCATGAGATCAGGATATGTAACAAGGCCTTCAGTGAAAGTCTCGTGAAGAGCGGACTTGGCCTTGAACTGATGCATTCTTGTAAGGTCGCCGTGAGGTGTGTGGCATTCGAAGATCCAGGACAGATTGGCGTGATAGAGATTCTCCGACTGAATGTAGATGTGCATGTTCTCAAGGTTGGGATCGACGCCGCATGCGATGTACATTGCGATGGCGTTGATGATGTTCCTGTGAAGAGCATCAGGATCCTGTGGAACCGTGATAGCGTGCATGTCAGGGACGAAGAGGAATGTCTCATAGTCTTTCTGATAGTTAACGATCTGGGAGATTCCGCCTGCGTAATTTCCGATCGTAAGTGAACCGCTGGGCTGAAGGCCCGTAAGTAATCTGTCCATATTAAACCTCCATTGTCATTAAGACGCTTAATCTTATCACGATGTAATATAATTTACAAAGAAAGAGAGGACTATAATTTGCTTTATATTCTTACGGCACTTAAATGTGAAGCTGCAGCGCTGGGAGGACTTCCCGGCGAAGTTATAGTCACGGGCGTAGGCGGGCGCGTTGTTGACCGGATCAAACAACTCGATCTGAAGCCTGACGATCACGTGCTTAATGTCGGCATTTGCGCAGGCCCCGAAAAAGGTGAAGGCTACCTTATCAATCAGGTTATTTCATCTGTTACCGGCCGGAGGTTTTATCCTGACATTCTCTTTGAGTCAGGCGCGAAAGAGATGACTGTCACATATTCTGATGAGGTCGTGACTTCTGTCGGAGAGGGCATGCTCTACGACATGGAATCTGCCCTTATCTGCGATGCTGTCCTGAAGATGATCCCGCCGTCGAATCTCGCTCTTTATAAAGTCGTTTCAGACAGCGGCGAAAACTTCCCTTCGGCAAATGAAGTTACACATCTTATCAGAGCGCACCTGGACGAGATCAAGAAGATTGCTTCGCTGCTCGTCGGTGAAGAGGGTAATGCCTCATATGAGTTCCTTCCGGAATCGATAAAGGATAAGCTCCGTCTTACCCAATACATGCAAAATGAATTGAAAGATCTGGAACATTACTGTGTTGCTTCGGGCCGTCGGGATGAACTGCTGAAGCTTCTGTCTGACATGGAAAATGACGGGCGGATCCCTGTTAAGGATAAGAAAGCCGGAAGGGAGGTGCTCGATGAGATTTACTCATATCTACGTTGAGGAACGGGCACTGAAATACACTCTGGCGCAGAAGATATTGGATAAACTTCCTGATGTGATTGTTGTCAGGATAAAGCATTACAAAGACGTGTTCGACCGCAAAAGACAGAATGCGGTTTTGCAGCATGAGCACCGCGCACTGATAGTAGCGGTACGGGACGGCAACAGGATCTTTGAAGGCGCGCCGGTGTGTCAGTCTTTCGGGAATGCGAATTTCTATTATGCAAGTTCCATGATGAACTGCCCGTTCGACTGTGAGTACTGCTATCTGAAAGGCATGTATCCTTCAAGCCACATGGTCGTGTTCGTGAACCTTGAAGATTACCGCGCTGACGTTGAAGAGAAACTTAAGGAAGGACCGATGTATGTCTGTGCTTCCTACGATACGGACCTGCTGGCAATGAACGGCCTTACGGGGCATGCGGATTTCTGGAAAGAACTCGCAGCAGTGCACCCTGACCTTCTCGTAGAGCTCAGGACAAAGGCTGCGGTTGAGATAAAAGATAATATATCAAATGTCATCTATGCATTTACATTGTCACCTGAGGAAGTGGTATCGCGTTATGAGAAGAATACCGCTCCTTTGAAGGCCAGGATCAGCGCGGCTGTTTCTGCTATCGAAAACGGCGCTAAGGTAAGGCTCTGCTTTGATCCGGTAATAAAGATCCCTGGTTGGAAAGATGCATATAAGAGACTTGTTGATACGACGGCGGCCTCGATAGATTTCTCGAAACTTACGGATGTCAGCGTCGGCACGTTCAGGATATCAGCCGACTACCTGAATAAGATGAGGAAGGCTTATCCCGGTTCGGAGGTCGCGTGGTATCCTTATGTCATAAAAGACGGCGTTGCACAGTACGAACCTGAGACTGACCGCGGAATGCAGGAGTTCGTCTGCGCGGCTTTAGGGGAACACATAGGAAAGGAGAAGATATTCACATGGAATTAAAGACTGCAATCGTGACCGGAGCGTCTTCGGGCATCGGACTTGCCATCTCGAAAATGCTTGCCGAAGAAGGATATAAAGTTTACGGCATCGGAAGGATCTTTCCCGACGGCTGTGACTTCTTTGAGCAGAGGATGTCTTTGGATCTGAGAGATACGGATATACTTCTCGCTAAGATAACCGGCATAAAGAGAGTGGACCTCCTGGTCAATGCGGCAGGCAGTGCGTTCTATGGGCTTGCCGAGTTCAATACTCCCGATCAGATAACGGAGATGTGCAGGGTGGATCTGGAAGCTCCGATGATCCTGACATCGGCCATGCTCCCGAAGCTTAAGGATGTGAGGGGCATGGTGATCAACATCGCATCTGTCACTTCGACACGAATCAACACACATGGCGCTGTATATGGTGCTTTGAAGGCAGGACTTCGAAGCTACGGCAGAAGCCTTTACGAAGAAGTAAGGAAGACCGGCGTAAGAGTCGTTACGGTCTGCCCGGATCTTACGGCAGGAACCAAGCTCTACAGAAATGCCGACTTCAAACCGTCAGAAGATGACGGCTGCTACCTCGTTCCTGAGGATACTGCCGAGTGCGTCAGGGACATCATCAACATGAGAGAGGGTGCCGTTGTAACTGAAGTCGAGGTAAGGCCCCAGTTCAACAGGATCGAGAAAAAGCCGAAGTAGAAGTAGAAGTAATAGTTATTTATTTTAAATTACATGGGGAGCGGGTCCGTCGTGGTCTGCTCCTTTTTTGTGCCCATATATATGGGTACAAGATCTTGTGGTCAGGGGACGGTTTTGGGGACAGGAAATATTACATTTTCGAACCCGGGAGGGGATGAAAATTGATAAAAAAGTCTTGAAACCCTATTGTTTGTCAACTTTTCGTGCTTTTATTACAGTCGCGTTACAGGCACAATATATTGTGATTTGCTGTTGACACAACCACAACATATGGGTAATCTTTAAGAGCGTTTTGAGAAATCCGAAGCGCATTCGCACCTATTTTCAATTCATAAGCGAGGTATTTGGGTATGATCATCGGCGGACTTCAGAAGTTGACTCTTTTGGACTTCCCCGGGACGGTAGCTTGTACGGTTTTTACGGTCGGCTGCAATCTGAGATGCCCTTTCTGCCACAACCCGGACCTGGTGAACAATCCCCCGGAAGACCTGAGGATGAGCGAAGAAGATTTTTTCGCGTTCCTCAAGAAAAGACAGGGGATCCTGGACGGGGTTGCCATCACAGGCGGCGAACCGCTTCTGCATTCTGACATCGGTGAGTTTATCGCAAAGATCAAGTCGATGGGTTACAAGGTAAAACTTGATACCAACGGCACGTTTCCTGACAGGCTGGAGAAGATCCTGGCCGAAGGCAACGTCGATTACGTGGCGATGGACCTCAAGAACACCTTTGACAAATATGCGGAAACAGTCGGTATCAAAAATTTCGATGTTGAGCTCATAAAGCGAAGCATCAGGCTGATACAGGAAAGCGGCGTTGCACATGAGTTCAGGACAACAGTGGTAGCGCCTCTTCATGAAGCGGGCGATTTCGATCAGATCGCGAAGCAGGTGGAAGGATCTGAGAATTACTTCCTCCAGAACTTCGTAGATTCGGGAAATCTCCTGAATGGTGAAGGCCTTGGCGAGATGCCGCACGAAGAGTTGGAAAAAGCTTTGGAAAATGCGAAGAAAATAATACCGCAAGCAAAGATACGCGGAGAGAGTTAAGGAGAGGAACATGTATCAAATCATCAAGAGAGACGGCAAAGTCGTAGACTTTGACTTAAGCAAGATCTCGGGAGCCATTGAGAAGGCTTTCGTTGCACAGAACAGAGAGTATAACTCACAGATCATCGATATGCTCGCGTTGAATGCCGTATCCGACTGCGAGAAGAAGGCAGTTGACGGCAAGGTGGACGTTGAGTCCATCCAGGACAGCGTCGAGGTTACGCTTCAGAAGATGGGTTACGACGATGTAGCTAAGGCATACATCCTTTATCGTGCACAGCGCGAAAAGATCCGTAACATGAACTCTGCTCTCTTGAACTACAAGAGCCTCGTTGACAGCTATGTTAAGGTTGAAGACTGGCGTGTTAAAGAGAACTCCACAGTTACATATTCCGTAGGCGGTCTCATCCTCTCCAACTCCGGCGCTATCACAGCAAATTACTGGCTCTCTGAGATCTATGACAAAGAGATCGCAGATGCGCACAGAAATGCTGATATCCATATTCACGATCTTTCCATGCTCACAGGTTACTGTGCAGGATGGTCACTGAAGCAGCTCATCCAGGAAGGTTTGGGCGGCATCACAGGTAAGATTACATCTGCTCCTGCAAAGCACCTCTCCACACTTTGCAACCAGATGGTCAACTTCCTCGGCATCATGCAGAACGAGTGGGCAGGCGCTCAGGCTTTCTCCTCTTTCGATACATATCTCGCACCTTTCGTAAAGATCGACAACCTTAGCTACAAGCAGGTTAAGCAGGACATCCAGTCCTTCATCTACGGCGTTAACACACCTTCAAGATGGGGTACACAGAGCCCGTTCACAAACATCACTCTTGACTGGACAGTTCCGAACGACCTCGCTGAGCAGAACTGTATCGTCGGCGGCAAGGAGATGGACTTCAAGTACAAGGATTGTAAGGCTGAGATGGACATGGTCAACAAGGCTTTCATCGAGATCATGATCGAAGGTGACGCTAACGGCCGCGGCTTCCAGTATCCTATCCCTACATACTCCATCACAAAGGATTTCGACTGGTCTGAGACAGAGAACAACAAGCTTCTTTTCGAGATGACAGCTAAGTATGGTATCCCTTACTTCTCCAACTACATCAACTCCGACATGGAGCCTTCCGATGTACGTTCAATGTGCTGCCGTTTGAGACTCGACCTTCGTGAGCTCCGTAAGAAGTCTGGCGGATTCTTCGGTTCAGGTGAGTCCACAGGTTCCGTAGGCGTTGTTACTATCAACATTCCCCGTATCGCTTACCTTGCAACAGATGAGGAAGACTTCTATAAGAGACTCGACCACCTCATGGATGTTTCCGCAAGATCACTCAAGATCAAGAGAAACACGATCACAAAGCTTCTCGAGGAAGGCCTCTATCCTTATACAAAGCACTACCTCGGAACATTCAACAACCACTTCTCCACGATTGGTCTTGTTGGTATGAACGAAGCAGGCCTCAACGCAAGATGGCTCAGAAAAGACTTAACTCACGAAGAGACACAGAAGTTCGCAGCTGACGTTCTCAACCACATGAGAGAGAAGCTCTCCGACTATCAGGAGAAGTACGGCGACCTCTATAACCTCGAGGCTACACCTGCAGAGTCCACAGCTTTCCGTCTTGCTAAGCACGACAAGGCTAAGTACCCTGACATCATCACGGCAGACGATGCTTCTGGCGTATTCTATTACACCAACAGTTCACATCTTCCTGTCGGATACACAGCAGACATTTTCGATGCATTGGACGTTCAGGATAACCTCCAGACACTCTATACATCAGGTACAGTATTCCACGCATTCTTGGGCGAGCGTCTCCCTGACTGGAAGGCTGCAGCATCTCTCGTAAGAAAGATTGCCGAGAACTACAGACTGCCTTACTACACATTGTCTCCTACATACTCCATCTGCTCCGTCCACGGATACCTCCCCGGCGAAGTCAAGGCTTGCCCTCACTGCGGCGGTCCTACAGAGACATACAGCCGTATCACAGGTTACTATCGTCCGGTCAAGAACTGGAACGACGGTAAGCTCCAGGAGTTCAAGGACAGAAAGACATACGACATCTGCAACTCTAACATGAAGCCCAGAACTGCTACAGTCACTATCACAAAGCCCGAGGGAAAGGCAGCTTCTGATGTTGCCATAGACGGTGACGCACAGGTAACAAAGCCGATGCTCTTCACAACACACACATGCGCAAAGTGCAAGGCTGTTAAGACAATGTTCGATGAGCAGCGCTTCGACTACGAGCTCGTATATGCTGACGACGATCTTGACCTCGCTAAGCAGTTCGACATCGTAAACGTTCCTGTCCTCGTCATCCCTGAAGAAGGCGGCGTTAAGAAGTACACAGACATCGGACCCATCAGAGATTATGTAAACGAATGCAAAGGCATTAAAGCTTAAGGATTGGTGTTTGAAGTGATCAAGGGCTGTCTCGGTTGAGGCAGCCCTTATTATTTTCGGGGTGGTATTAGGGAATGACGGACGGCATTTTCGAAGCGGGGAGTAGGGATCTGTGGACGGCTTTTCCGGCGGCAAATTATTTTTCGGTTACATTTGAAAAATTCCTCATGGAAATTTGAAAAGTAGTAGTACAATACGATTATTAACTTAGCGAGGGGACTGCTGTTATGGAAGATTTTTCATTTGAACAAAAAATTGAAAGAGAGCAGAACATCACCGCACTGTCAGCAATGAGCTTTGCTGATCTCAATGAAGAAGCCGAGCTCGACAAGGTCGATTTTGAGACCCTGATGGAAGAGATAAGAGTCAGCTGATAAGCCTTAAGTGTGGCACCATAGTTGATCAGAAACCAAGAGGGGCTATTGCCCTCTTTTTTATGCCTTCATTCCGAATGCTTTTCTTACTGATGAGATCATGGAAAGCATAAATCCTAAGCCGCAGACTATCACCACATCCGCCACGATGATAATTGTCTGGCGCAAATAGAAGTTGCCATCGGGCAGATAGATTTTCAATATCTCCTGGAAGGGGAAAAGGTTGATCTCTATTGCGTGGATGCAAAGGATGAAGATGCTGTTTTTGCCGATAGCGGTCAGGACCTTTGAAAAAGGCTTGAGGTAATTGTCGATAAAGAATGAGATCGCGAAAACTGCGGCGCATGCGCAAAGGCTTCTTACGATATCCGGCAGTCCTCTGCCGAAATCACACCTTACCAGCCAGAATGAACGGAAAGTGATTATAAACCATACCCAGATTGCCGTAACTGCAATGAAGCATACGATCTTGACCGCTATGTTTAAGCTCTTAATGCGTTCATTGTATTTTCTGAACAGATATCCAGCGTATACGAAAAGCGAGGCGCAAAGTCCGATCTGTATGCTCAATGGGAACCAGAAAAGGTATTTAGCGGAAAAGCAGCCTGCTGCAAAAGCAGCAGCCACAACGAAGGGACGGATCCTGTAATCGGCTTTGAGAAGGAGCCTGATCAATATGCTCGAGAAGAAAGTCGCCCAGAGAAACCAGATGGGTCCGATCTCATTGATTTCAAATGGTGTTGTGTATGAAGAGCCTGAACCGTATAAGACCGCCAAAAGCCAGTATCTGAAAGGTCGGATCAGGCTTCCCTGATTAAAGAAGCCGGTTATGGTGCCTAAGATAAGGATTACTATGCCTGTGATGAAGTAGGGAACGATCAGGGTCCGGACTTTTCTCTTAACAAACTCTTTGACCGGTGTTTTCTCATTAATGAAATAACCGGTGATCATGAAGAAAAGAGGGACATCGAAAGTATAAACAAAGCGGTTGATCTCTCCGATGCGGAAATGTCCCAAAATAATGCAGATAATAGCGATGCCTCTGGCGACATCCAAATAATCTACTCTTTGACGAGAAAGGGCAGGAGCCGAACTGGTTTCTGTTTTCATCTGATCCCTCCCGGATAGCGGCCTGTACCTTCCGGTTATTGTTTTTAAATTCTAACATACGGCAAATGGGTGCGCTATTCGTGTCGCCCTTTGTATTGTTGCCGAATGCACAATCGATCAACTGTAAAAGCGTGCAAATCCCGACTTCAAAATATGTAAATATCTTTTTATAGTAAGAGCATAAGGTTATTTGCGGATCTCAGATGCCCGCGGAAACGGAGGCTCTTATGCTTAAGGATTTTGTTAAGGCTCAAAAGCCTGAAGATGAAGAATTTATCACAAGACTTGAAGAGGAGAGGGCGAAGCTTTTCGCAGCCCAGATGAAGATAAAGGAAGCTGGACTTCCCGTAATGGTTATTTTCGAGGGCTGGGGCGCGGCAGGAAAGGGCAGCGTATTAGGCAAGATCATCAAGAACATCGATCCGAGATTTTTCAGGGTCAAGACTTTCCCGAAGCCGACAAAGGAGGATCTGAGATATCCGTTCCTTTACAGGTACATGAAGGAGATCCCGGAGAAGGGCAAGTTCGCATTCTACGATACCTTCTGGATGGAGGAGATCACGGACCTTCGGATGGAAGAGCTCCTGAGCGACAGCGAGTATGAGGAGAGGATCGATTCGATCAACAGGACGGAGAGGTCGCTCGTTGATAACGGTTATCTCGTCATGAAATTCTTCTTCCAGATCGGTAAGAAGGAGCAGAAGGAACGTCTCGAAAAGCTCATGGACGACAAGGATACGAAGTGGCGTGTCGATAAGGGCGACCTTTATGAGAACAAGCATTACGACGAATGCATTGAGGTTTACGACCAGTATCTCAAGGACACTAACAACCCGACGGCGCCTTGGTACATCATAGACAGTAAGGATAAGAAGTTTGCTGAGCTCCAGGTGCTCGAGTTCCTGAACCAGGGAATTGAGACGGCACTCAAGAACCACAATATTGCTACGCCGATCCTGCAGAACACTTTTAAGCTCAAAAAGACTCCGCTTTTGAAAGAGGTAGAACTTAAGGGTAAGGAACTCACCGATGAGGAATACGACAAGCGTTTGGATGAATTGCAGGACGAGCTGAGAGATCTGCATAACAAGCTTTACAGAAAGAAGATCCCGGTCATCATCGCCTATGAAGGATGGGATGCAGCAGGCAAGGGCGGCAATATTAAGCGTATTACGGGCGCGCTCGATCCGAGAGGATATGAGGTGCTTCCGATTGCAAGTCCTGAGCCGCATGAGAAGGCAAGGCACTTCCTGTGGAGATTCTGGACGCGGCTTCCGAGAACGGGCCATGTTGCGATCTTTGACCGCACATGGTACGGCCGCGTAATGGTGGAACGTATCGAAGGCTTCTGCTCGGAGAATGACTGGCAGCGCGCTTATAACGAGATCAATGAGTTCGAGAAGGAGCTCACCGACTGGGGCGCAGTCGTCATCAAGTTCTGGGTGCAGATCGACAAGAAGACCCAGCTCAAGCGTTTCAAGGAGCGCCAGGCAAATCCCGAGAAGCAGTGGAAGATCACTGATGAGGACTGGCGTAACCGCGAGAAGTGGGACAAGTATGAATCCGCGATAGACGAGATGATAAAGAAGACTTCTACGGAGTTCGCACCATGGTACATCCTGGAGTCGGTCGACAAGAAGTATGCGCGTATCAAGGCTCTTGAGATCGTGATCGACAGAATCAAGGAAGCGTGCGATAAGAACTGAGCTGTAAGGACAGCGTGCCTGAAACAAAAAACAAAATTGCCTCCCGAGCCTGAACGCTTTGGAGGCGGTTTTCGTTGGGTGAGAATGACTGTTGCAAGATTTGTTTCCTGAAAATGCATTTTTAGGAAACGGATTTAGTAATTTGGCGGCATTTTACTGTTTTTGTTTCCTGAAACCGCCGATTTAGGAAATATTTTGGAAACGGGGCTTTCCGGTGCCTCGAAAAGCATTAGTCCGCAGCTTTCCGGCATTACGAAAATCACATCAAGTGGGCAACCATCGTTTCAACACTCGCTCATGCTTCAAACAATGTTGTGTAGAATTATGGCAAAGTCAAACAAACTGCCCGAAATAGAGCGTTTTTTGTAGAATTTGACTACCCACTCGCCAGAACATCCGTGCTAAAATAAATCTAGTAGTATATACCATAATTCGATATTTACAAATAGGTTTTTCATAAATTATATAAATATTTTTTAGAAATTCTAAGAAAGGCAGGTTCGTATGGGCTTTAAGATTGGCGACAACATAGTTTATGCAGGCAGCGGTGTTTGCCAGATAGACGATATAAAAGACATAAGTTTTTTCAAAGAGAAACCTCAGAAATACTATGTTCTCAAGCCTCTTTTTGTAACAAGATCCCAGTTTGTATACGTGCCTTACGATAATGAGGCACAGGTAAGCAGGATCAGACCTGTCGCTTCAAAGAAGGAAGCAATAGCTCTGATCGATAAGCTTCCCATCGATAACTGCAGCTGGATTGAGGACCGTAATGAGCGCAAGGCTACTTTTACGGACATTATAGTTAACGGCAGCAGGGAGGATATCGTCGGACTGATCTACCTGATCAACAGGCATGCCGAGAAGCTCTCGAAGGAAGGCAAGCATCTGAATGCCCAGGATGAGCGTGCGCTGATCGATGCCAGGAACAGGATGAATAACGAGATCGCCGTTGCTCTCAACATGGAACCTGACAGCGTAGTTGAGCTGATACATGAAAAGACCGGACTGGAAGATTTCGCTTAAACCTATTTGTTCGGTATTAGTTATTGCAATATGCAAAAAGGTGTGATTTAATAACCGCAGTTTAAATTAAGGAGTGTCCTTATGAAGACTGCGGTTTTCTTTTATGCGTATAGCTACTATTACTACTTTAGGGAGAAGAACTAAAGCGGCTTTTGCATAGCGCATAGAAAACCAAAGATTTGATTTGAGTTGAATAACGCTGCAGGGTACGCAATATGAACCCGCAGCGTTTTTTATTCAAGTCAGACCGGATCGCAAAAGGACAAAATAAAATAACAGGTACGAAGGATACCTTACAAAGGAGAAAAGAACATGATTGCAGTACTGAAGAACACAGCAACAAGAGAACAGATTTCAAGCCTTATCGCATGGTTTGAGGACAAGGGCCTTAAGGTCAACGAGTCAAAGGGAGAGTATTGCACGGTTCTCGGCCTCATCGGCGACACATCCACAGTCGACATCGACATGCTCCAGGGTCTGGACATCATCGAAAAGGTAACCAGAGTAACTGAGACATTTAAGAAGGCAAACAGAAAGTTCCATCCGGAAGATACGATCGTTGACATAAACGGTGTAAAGATCGGCGGCGGCAATTTCGCAGTCATCGCAGGGCCCTGCTCAGTTGAGAGCGAGGAGCAGATCATGAGCGCTGCAAGAGCAGTTAAGGCATGCGGCGCAACGATCTTAAGAGGAGGCGCTTTCAAGCCCAGAACATCACCTTACGATTTCCAGGGACTTCACGAGGAAGGCATCAGGCTTCTCCTTGAGGCAAAGAAGGAAACAGGACTTCCCATCTGCTCCGAGATCATGAGCCCTGAGCAGATCCCGGTTTTCGAAGACGTTGATTTCCTTCAGGTCGGTGCAAGAAACATGCAGAACTTCGACCTTTTAAAGGCACTTGGTAAGACAGGCAAGCCGATCCTTTTGAAGAGAGGACTTTCTGCTACTATCAAGGAGCTCCTCATGAGCGCCGAGTACATCATGAGTGAGGGCAACCCGAACGTCGTCCTCTGCGAGAGAGGTATCAGAACATATGAGACTTACACGAGGAATACTTTCGACGTAAGCGCCATCTCAGTTTTGAAGCAGATCACACACCTTCCTGTCGTAGGTGACCCTTCACATGCCACAGGTAAGGCAAACCTCATCAAGCCGATGTCCATGGCTGCCGTTGTATCAGGCGCGGATGCTCTCGAGATCGAAGTTCACTGCAATCCCGAGAAGGCTCTCTCTGATGCAGCTCAGCAGCTCACACCTTCACAGTTCACTGAGGTCATGGAAGCCATCAATAAGGCAAGAAGCATTGTGTAATCAATTGACGCTGATCTATGTCAGCGTCTTTTTTATCAATTCAAAAATAAGCTCTAAAAGGAAGTGCAATTTAAAATGAAGATAACAGTCGGCGTAGTCGGATTAGGTCTTATCGGTGCCTCATTCGCAAAGGCTTACAAGGAAAATGAAGCGGAAGCAACAGTTTACGGCTGGAACCGTACGAAGAGCGTTACTCAGATGGCTCAGATGCAGGGCATCATTGACGGTGAACTGACAGATGAGAATCTCGGTAAATGCGATCTCGTAATCCTCTCGCTCTATCCCGAAGCCACCATCGAGTGGATGGAAAACCACAAGGAGCACTTCAATAAAGAGGGTATGGTAATTGATGCGTGCGGTACCAAGAGACTTGTTTGCAAGAAAGGTTTTGAACTCGCAAAAGAGAACGGATTCCTTTTCGTAGGATGCCACCCGATGGCAGGAACGAAGTTCTCCGGTATGAGTCACGCAAGAGGCGACATGTATTTCGGTGCTCCTATGGTAGTCGTACCTCCGGTATTCGATAACATGTTCCTGTTAGATAGGGTAAAGAATCTTCTCGCACCCTGCGGTTTCGGAAGTTTCCATCTCTCACACGCTGACGAACATGACAAGATGATCGCTTTTACTTCACAGATGGCGCACCTTGTTTCCAATGCATACATCAAGAGTCCTTCTGCCAGGAACCATAAGGGTTTCTCTGCAGGTTCATACAAGGACATGACAAGAGTCGCATGGCTCAACCCCACGATGTGGACGCAGCTGTTCCTTGAGAACAAGGACAATCTTATCTTTGAGATCGACCATCTCCAGGAGGAACTTGCAAAGTACAGACAGGCTCTTGTTGATGAGGATTTCGACGGACTCCGTGACCTGCTCGATGAGGGCAGAAAGATCAAGGAGGAGGTAGACGGCATATGATGACTGTCAATGTCCGCGCTTCAAAAGAATATAAAGTTGAGATCGGCGACGGCATCGTATCCAAATTAGGAGAGATGACAAAGGCCGTATGCCCCAAGGCGATAAAGGCACTGATCGTATCCGAGACCAATGTTGCCGCACTCTATCTTGATGCCGTAAAGGCACAGATCGAAGGCGCGGGACTTAAAGTTGCAACTTATGTTTTCGAGGCCGGCGAGAAGAACAAGAACATAAATGAGATCGCCGGCATGTGGAATAAAATGGCCGAAGCCGGATTTACCAGGACTGACATCGTGGTTGGTCTTGGCGGCGGCGTTACGACCGATATGGCAGGCTTTGCAGCAGCGACATTCCTTCGTGGAATAGATGTCATCCAGGTGCCGACATCACTCCTTGCGATGGTCGATGCATCGGTCGGAGGCAAGACCGGAATCGATATCCCGATGGGAAAGAACCAGGTAGGCGCTTTCTGGCAGCCGAGCCTCGTTCTGGAAGATACATCATTCCTCAAGACGCTTCCTGACGAAGTGTTCACCGAGGGCATGGGCGAGGTCACAAAATATGCGTTCATCATGGATGAGAAGCTTATGGACCTTCTCGAAAAGCAGAACGGCAACATAAGAGACGATGCCGCTGTTCTTGAGAATGTCATCGGCATGTGCGTATCAGACAAGGCAGAGATCATCAATGAAGATGAGACAGATAACGGCAGACGTCAGATCTTGAACTTCGGCCACACCGCAGGTCACGTGATCGAGCGCGACAGCGGCTTTACAAAGCCTCACGGAATCTGCGTTGCAAAAGGCATGGGAATCTTCATGGATGCATGCGTAAAAGCGGGAACGTTAAGTGCTGAAGACGCAAAGCGGATGAAGGATCTTCTTGCGATGTATAAGCTTCCGGCAAGTGATGAGATCACAGCAGAAGACATCGTAAAGGGCGCGATGAATGACAAGAAAAAGCGCGGTAATACTTTATCGGTTATACTTGTAAATAAGATCGGCAAGGCCGAGATAAAAAAGATGACAGCAGAGGAGTTCCTTAAGTTTTTGTCCGTATGAGAATCTCAGCTAAAAATCTTAATCTTGATATCAAAGCACCGCTTTCAAAGTCGGTCTACCACAGGGAGCTCATTGTAAACTTCATCTTAGGCGCGCGCGGTGATTATCTTAATGAATCACCCGATGACAATGATGACATCAGGGCTACCAAAGCATGCCTCCGCGCACTTGAAGAAATTGATACGGAGACTTTGATCCTTAACTGCAACGAGAGTGGATCAACACTTCGTTTCATGATCCCCGTTGCGCTTGCAGCAAAGTCTGATGCAAACAGGAAACTCATATTCAAAACAAAGGGAAGACTTATCGACAGACCGATCGAAGAACTGTCTGACTGTCTTAAGCCTTTTGGCGTTGTTATCAGCAAAGACAAGGAGAATAACGAGATAACCGTTACGGGAAACATAGAGCCCGGTCGATATGTAATAGACGGCAGTGTTTCTTCACAGTACATCTCAGGACTCCTCATGGCGCTCTCGTGCTTTGATAAGGAATCTACTGTTGAAGTAACGGGCGGCATCGCATCAGTTCACTATATCGAACTTACTGTTGCCGCACTTGCCAAGTACGGCATTAATGTTGAAAGAGACGGCGATACTTTCAAGGTTCCGGGGAAGCCTTCTGGAATAAAACTGCCGGACGGAAACTTCGAAGTGGAAGGCGACTGGAGCAACGGAGCGTTCCTGCTCTGTTTGGGAAGCCTTATCCACGGAGGCTCTGCAAAGGTTACGGGTCTTAACATGGAATCAGTCCAGGGTGACCGCGAGATAATGCATTTCTTAAGGCTTGCCGGGATTACGTTTCTTGCTGAAGGTGATACGGTTTTCGTGCAGGACAGCAGATTCAATCCTGTAAGAAAACTTCTTGAGATGGACTGCAGCGACATCCCCGACATCGTTCCGTACATGGCGGTTCTGGGCGCTTTCAGGGCTGATAAGACGGTCCTCAAGGGCATAAAGAGGCTTCGCATAAAAGAGTCCGACAGGGCAAAGGCGATCACCGACATGCTCACTGCTATCGGTGCAAATGTAACGCTCGAAGAGGACACTATTACGATAGAATATATAAATAAGGTCGCTTCCGACATCGTGCTCACTTCGTCGGGCGATCACAGAATGGCAATGGCCGCAGTGCTCTGCGCCGCAGCCACGGGCAAGGATATCGAACTGGATAATATCGACTGCCTTGATAAATCCTTTCCTGAGTTCAGGAAAGTCTTACTGAAGGAGATGACCGTATGAATTCAAGCAGCACATATCAGGGCGATGCACTGGACATCATGATCTACGGTGAGTCTCACAGCGAGGCTATCGGAGTCTACATCAACGGACTTCCCTCAGATGTTAAGCCCGATGCGGCAAAGACTGCCGCTTTCATGGCAAGGCGCGCGCCCGGAAAGAATGCCTGGTCCACACCGCGAAAAGAACCCGACGAGGTTATTTTCGAGCGCAACGGTACGATGCTTCACGGCTACATCATCAACACAAATACAAAACCTAAGGACTATGCTTCGATCCTTAACTGCCCCAGGCCGTCACATGCTGACTATGCGGCAACACTTCTCTACGGAGACGAGGCTTCAAAATCAGGCGGCGGAATATTCTCCGGACGCATGACAGCGCCTCTCTGCATCGCAGGTTCGATCGCACTTCAGGAGCTGGGCAAAAGAGGCATCCAGATCAGCGCGCACCTCAAGAAAGTCGGCGGTGTAAGTGACGACTCCTACTTCGATCACGGTGTTAACGACGAAGAATTCAGAAACAGACTTTCCGTCGTCGAGAACAAGGAATTCCCTGTAGTTGACGATGCAAAGGGCGAAGAGATGAAGGCAAAGATCGAAGAAGCGAGGCTGGAAGGCGACTCAGTAGGAGGCATCATCGAGTGTGTCGTCTATGGTTATCCGGAAGGAATCGGAGGTCCTATCTTTGACGGCATCGAAGCAAAGCTTGCTCAGATCCTTTATGCCATTCCCGCAGTTAAGGGCGTTGAATTCGGCAACGGATTTGAAGGTTCAGATCTTAAGGGTTCAGAAAATAACGATGCATTCGTTTACGATGACGAAGGCAATCTTACTTTAAAGACAAATCACAGCGGCGGCATACAGGGCGGCATCAGCTTAGGCGATGTAGCGCCGATCGTTTTCGACGTGGCATTAAAGCCGACACCGTCTATCTCAAAAACACAGGAGACCGTTGACATCGCCGCACATAAGAACACGACTATAAGCATTGAAGGCAGACACGATCCGTGCGTCGCACCGCGCGCCGTTCCGGTCGTTGAAGCCGCAGCTGCAATCGCACTTTACGACCTGCTTCTTGTATCAATGTAACGGAGGATAATGCCATGAGCGAGAGACCAGACTTAAACGAACTCAGAGGAAAGCTGGACGACATCGATAACAGCATCCTGGATCTTTTCGAAGAGAGGATCGCGACATGCCGTGAGATCGGAAACATCAAGCGCGAAACCGGCACTGATGTTTACGTTCCCGCAAGAGAAGAAGAGAAGCTTCAGAAGGTAAAGGAACTCGCAGGTTTTGAGAGCAGGCCTTATGTTGAGACGCTCTTCAAGACACTGATGGACCTTTCCAAAGACCACCAGCGCCTTCCTGCATTCGGCGTTCTCGGAAGAACTCTTGCACATACATATTCACCTGAGATCCACAGTCTTTTCGACTCATCTTATTCTTATTCCGTAATCGAGCGTGAGCCCGAAGAACTGGATGCACTGTTCTCAAACGGCGTATTCAAGGGCTTTAACGTAACCATCCCTTACAAGAAGGATGCATGCGCAAGATGCGATGAGCTTGACGATGCATCAAGAACGACGGGCAGCGTTAACACCGTTGTTTTCGAAGACGGCAAGGTAAAAGGATGGAACACCGACTACTTCGGATTCATCTACATGCTCCACAGAAAGGGCATCTCCGTAAGCGGCAAGAAGGTCCTCGTGCTCGGCACGGGCGGCGCTGCTTCCGCTGTTTTCTACGCGCTCGATACTTTAGGCGCAGCAGAAATCTATAAGTGCGACCTTGAGACTGAGATCAATTATTCCAACGTTTACGACAAGGCAGGCGACGCGCAGGTCATCGTAAACTGCACACCTGTCGGCATGTTCCCGAAGGTCGATAACAGACTTCTGGACCTCACGAAGTTCGCTTCGCTCGAAGCCTGCGCCGACGTGGTTTACAACCCTTCAAGAACGAGATTCCTGCAGGACGCAGAAGAACTCGGCCTTAAGACATGCGGCGGACTTGCGATGCTCGTTGCACAGGCATATAAGTCTTCACGTATTTTCGCAGGCGACATCGAGGGCGCATCAGCTCTCGGCAATCCTGACAAGAGCATTCCTTCAGAGGCTGAAGAAGCGATCGAGAAGGTCATCAGGATCCTCGAAAACCGCATGAAGAACATCACCATCATCGGCATGCCCGGTTCAGGCAAGTCGCTCCTCGCAAGAAACATCGCTAAGACAACAGGCCGTACTCTTGTAGACCTCGACATAGCGTTTGCTGAAAAGTTCGGACAGACACCTGCTGAAGTTCTTTCAGGTCCGGGCGAAGACGTTTTCAGAGAAATGGAATGCGAGATCGCTGCAGAATTCCTGCCCCAGAGCGGACTCGTAATCTCATGCGGCGGCGGCATCGTTACGCGCGACGTCAACAAGTTCTATGTCCGCTGCAACTCCAACGTTTTCTATTTGGAGCGCCCTCTGACCGCGCTTACCGACAAGAACAGACCGATCTCCCAGCTCCACGGAGTCGAGAAGCTCTATTCACAGCGCAAGGACAAGTATGAATCCTGGTGTGACTACAGATTTTATTACGACAGGTTCGAAGAGAAGCAGGACTTCTACGACAAGGCGATCGCCGACATTCTGGGAGCACTGAAGTAATATGAAGATCCTTGTACTTAACGGTCCCAACCTTAACTTTCTCGGCATCAGGGAGCCTGCTATCTACGGCTCTCAGACTTACGACAACCTGATCGCGAAGATCAATGCCCACTGCGAAGAAAAGGGTATAGAAGTGCAGTGTCTCCAGAGCAATCACGAGGGCACACTGATCGACTACATCCAGCAGGCATACTTCGATAAGGTCGACGGAATCGTAATCAATCCGGGCGGATACACCCACACATCCGTTGCGATCCTAGATGCTTTGAAAGCCGTCTCGATCCCGACGGTTGAAGTGCACATTTCCAAGGTTGATGAGCGCGAGCCCTTCCGCCAGATCTCCTATGTCTCCTATTACGCCTCGAAAACTATTATCGGCAAGGGACTTGACGGTTACATAGAAGCAATCGATTTTCTTGCGGACGGTACGAACTGATAGTTGTTGACATAACTTAAAATGAACACGGCAGGGCTTAACACTCTGCCGTACTTTTTTAAGCAAGTGTTCCTGTATTGTGATATTATTTATGAGTTAAAAAGATATAGGAGGATAGAAAAATGGCTAACTTTTGTCCTAACTGCGGCAACCCTATCAGAGAAGGCGCCGCATTCTGCGCAAATTGTGGAACAAAGGTAGCAGCACCCGTTGCAGCTCCTGTTGAGGCAGCTCCCGCAGCACCTGCTCCTGTAGCAGCACCCGTAGAGCCCGCACCGGTTGTTGAACCCGTAGTTGAAGCAGCTCCTGCAGCTGAACCTGCACCTGTTACAGCACCCGTTGCTGAACCTGCTCCTGTAGCACCAGTAGTTGAACCTGCACCTATTGCAGCACCCGTTACTGAACCTGCTCCTGTAGCAGCACCCGTCGAGGCAGCTCCCGTTGCGCCTGTTGCTGAGCCCGTTCCGGTTGCAGCTCCTGTCGCAGCAGCAGTAGCACCCGCACCCGTTGCAGCACCTGTAGATGCAGCACCCGCTGCACAGCCTGCACCCGCAACAGTTTCTTCTGAACCCATGCCTTTCGAGGCACCTTCAGGTCCTGTCCAGACAGCACCTGTTGAGACAGCAGAGACTAAGAACGCTCCCAAGAAGCTGAGCAAGGGCGCGATCATCGGTATCCTTGCAGGTGTCGGCGTTTTAGTTATCGCTCTTATCGCTGTTGGTGTTATCGCGCTTCTTAATGGCGGCTTAGGTCTCGGCGGAACATTCATTGACCGTACAGAGAAGATGGACGTTGTTGACGGCAGCATCAAGAAGGATAAGTACGCTATCTACGATGAAGACTTCAACGACTACATCGTTGAGGCAAGATGGTGGGACTATGACTCCACAATGGATAAGCCCGGCGTCTACAGTGTTGATACAGAGACTCTTGCTTTCTCCATCGAAGTAAACGAGGACGCTGAAGATGAGATCTACTATGCTTACTACTACAGCAAGGATAAGGAGTTCGATAAGGATGACCTTTCCAAGCCTTTGCTCAGCGACAATATCTCACCTGTAGAATATGGTGACGGCAGGGCTTTCTATGACGTAGAATGCGACAAGAAGATCCAGAAGGGTTACTACGTTGTCGTTGTTGCTGCTGATGAGAAGAGCATCAACAAGCCTTACATTGTAGCTTACGCAGAAGTTAAGTAAGACCGGTTACATAACATTTTCGAGAGGCTGTCTCATACGGGGCAGCCTCTTTTATTGCCATGCCAAACGCCCGTCTTTTCTGCCCCGGCACAACGACTCGAATAAATATACCAAAAAGTTCTTTTTTCGAGAATTTGGACTATTAAATCGCGAAAAAATATACCAAAACGTTTTATTTTCGAGAAATTGGTATATTAAAAAACCCCCGGAAATTCCGGGGGCACAAGAACTCAAATTAACTGATCCTTAAGGATGAGGATAACCAAGTGCATCGAGGAAGTCGTTTACTTCTTTCTCGATCGTGAGGTCGTAGTCGCTTGAGATAGCAACGATAACTGTGTCACCCTTGAGGTAGATTGCATCGTGGTAAGGTGTGTATGTGCCTGCGATGTTGTCATCATATCTGCCGTCGATGAGAACATAAGCTGTGTTGCTTCCTACTTCGTGGCTGCTGATACCGGAGAAGTTCTTGTTGTCGAAAAGTCCTTCGTAATCAGCATAGTAGAAGTCGAAGAGAGCCTTAGCTGTTGCTTCGTCTACGCACTTTGTGTAGCTGTACTGGTTTTCCTTGTCGGAAGTTGCATCGATGTTGATGATAACTTCGAAATCAGTGCTGTCGCCTTCGAATGAGAAGCTTGTGTCTGTCATAACGTCGAGGTAAGATTCGTCAACACCGATCTTCTCAAGTGCTGCTGTGAAAGCTGCGTCATCAATGTCAGCCTGAGCTGCCATGTCTACCTTGGGTTCGTGTGTGACACCTGCGCATCCTGCGAAAAGCATTGCTGCTGCAAGGAAAGAAGCGCCGGTTGCCATAAGTTTAGAAGTATTCATAAATGTCCCTTTCCTTTCGCTTTTTCAAAACAAAGAGAACTATATCACAAAACACCCCTATAAGAAACATTAAAGTTGTTATATCCTTACTTCGCTCGGATATGCCACTTATCTCACAACCCTTGCAAGCAAGTTGCTCGATTGCGTGTTATATTCCTCGCTTCGCTCGGATATGCCACTTATCTCACAACCCTTGCAAGCAAGTTGCTCGATTGCGTGTTATAATCTACCGACGAGTAATAAGGTATTAAGGAATATATGAGGTGTATATAAATGAAAAAGACGGGATTTAGGAAGAGCCTGATCGCAGCTGCGCTTGTGGCTGCTCTGGTCCTTGCCGGAACAGGATGCAAAGGAAAACAGCTTAATTCAAGTGAACCTTCAGCAAATGCAAGCGCGCAGGGAACAGTTGATCCGATGTCTTTTACGGCTATCGATGCAAAGTTCCGTGATTACACTTTCGGTATTAACGAATTTATGAGAGAGCATTCTGCGGAAGCAACGCAGAAAAAGGTTACGGGCGCTACCCCAAATGGAGTTGCCGCTAACTGCACATATACTGTTTCACCTGACGGAAAGTATGAATCACTCCAGATGGAGAAGCGACTTGAAAACGGTGTACAGGTTGATGAATATTTCAATCTCGGCGATTCGGTTTTCGTTGCGCGTACAACGATTTACGATGACGGCAACTACGATCCGGTGGACAAGTACTATATCATAGACGGATGTCTATATAAGGTCGATACCTTGGCTGAGACGGTTACCAAAGTCGCTGATATCAATACCGATGAGGGAAATCAGGCTAAGGCTGATCTCGATCTTTATTATTCTTTCGACGAGATAAAAGCAATCTATGGCTAAGGATTCTTCTGTTACAGAGCAGGGAAGTTTTCGAGGTTACACTATAGGGGAGGGCGTTAAGGACGGTCTCCCTATCGGTTTAGGATACCTTTCAGTATCGTTCACTTTCGGAATCCTTGCTGTATCCAAAGGACTTTCGTGGCTTCAGGCAAGTATAATCTCGCTTACTAACATCACATCCGCAGGCCAGGTTGCAGGACTAGGCATCATGACTGCCGGTGGCGGCATCCTTGCCATGATCATCTCGCAGATAGTCATCAATCTCCGCTATTCGCTGATGGGCATCGCGCTCTCTCAGAAGGCCGACAAGACCATGACGCCTCTTTTGAGGATCATTCTGGCTTACGGTATTACGGATGAGATCTTTGGTGTCGCAGTCAGCAAGAAGCATGAGTTCGGCGCCAGGTATTTCTTCGGACTTACGATACTGCCGGTAATAGGTTGGGTCGCAGGCACGACGATCGGTGCGATACTGGGCCGTGTATTCCCGGATTTCCTGACAAATGCGCTTGCCATCGGCATCTACGGGATGTTCGTATCTATCGTTCTGCCAAAGGCAAAGCACGACAAGGTAATCCTGTCCGGCTCGCTGATCTCCTGCATTATATCCTGCGTATTCTTTTTCACGCCCGTTCTGGCGCAAAACGTATCCGGCGGCTTTGCGATAATCATTGCTGCAGTTGTATCCGCGCTCATCGTTGTTTTCTTAAGGAAGCCCCTGGCAGGGAAGGCCGGCGTGGTAACAGGAATTCTCGCGGGTGCATTTCTTATCGCGATAATTGTATTCATGGGTCCGGCTCACAAGGAAGAGGCCTCTGCCGTGGCAGCCGGCGTTTCTGCAGGTCAGCTCGACAACAAAGTATTCATCCCGCTTCTTATAGTTATGGCGCTCACGACTTATCTCGTCCGCATGATCCCTTTCGTGCTGTTCCGCAAAAAGCTCGAAAAACCTGCAGTTAAGGCGTTTTTCGACTACATTCCTTATACGGTATTGTCCGCCATGACGTTCCCTGCAATCCTCTATGCGACGGGTTCATATATCTCGGCGCTTATCGGATTCGTTGTATCGCTCATTTTGGGATTTTTCGAAAAGTCGCTCCTGACCGTTGCGATCGGCGCCTGCCTTGCATCGCTTATTTCCGGCGTAATAATGATGTATATCTGAATCCCCCGTCTGTAAAAATGATGTTTTTCGCTGATGAATACGGCAACAGTATGGCTATAGCCGTATTGTTTGCCGTATTCGGGAGCGTGATCAAAAATCTTTTGGGCAATCCGAAAACTGATATCAAATAAAAAGACTGTCTCAACGTCATGAGACAGTCCTGAATTTCTGGAGCCCCCATCCGGATTTGAACCGGAGACCTCATCCTTACCATGGATGCGCTCTACCTACTGAGCTATAGGGGCAAGTCAAAGCCTATGAAGTATAACACAGTAAATGTGCCTTGACAATAAATCGCGAGCCCATGGCGCCTTTTATTGTTGACAACGGCACCCAAAGATTATACAATCATTGAGCCTTAATAAAGCACACGGAGAAGTCGCCTAGCCTGGTCGAGGGCGCACGACTGGAAATCGTGTAAACCCCAAAAGGGTTTCGAGAGTTCGAATCTCTCCTTCTCCGCCAAAAAATTTCGGGCGTCGCAAGAAAGTCAATAAAATCAAGGGTTTCAAGCCTTTGATGAAGCCGTAAAAGCACTGCTTACGACAAACTTACGACAATTTGTTAAAACAAACAAAGGGAGCCCAACAAAAACGACTAGAGGAATCTAGTCGTTTTTTTATGATTATCCATATAAAAACAGATGGTTGTTTGAAGAACTGCTACTTAAAATTTACAGACTTCGGAATGGATTAACAAGCAACGTATTTGTGTACACAAATACAAAGAACTTGTCAGGGCGCCCCTGAAACCCAAAGTGTTCCTTCGGATCTTCCGTAGGTAGTACCGCAGTATTAATCAAGGACACTAAGATGTCTGTGAAGACAGTTAGGAGGGCATAGAAATCTCAGACGGCATAATCTGATATCGACTAAGCAGAGATACCGTACGCTGGAGTTCACGTTATTACCGCTGTTAAAGTGATTATCTGAAGAACAGGCCTCGCGTTTTTTGCGCGGGGCCTGTTTTGCTGTTCTGAATAATGTTGAAGTCGAAACCTATGTTTACTATGTTATCGCGTATATTCGACGCCGTTTACCGTAATTGATAAGACATTATCCGTATCAACAAGGCGGTTGAACAACAGGAGATATTCATTATTGATGCTTCCACAGCTGTAGCCTATGTTTTCAATATATAGCTCGTCACGTTCAATAACAGTGTACGTACTGCCGTCATTATATGTAATACAAATCTTTTTAACATTACCCGGATCATACGCTTCCGCTGCCGTGAACCCTAATCCTGTCATCATATCTATATTCATCGAGATAGGGGAGAGTTCGATTATGCCACCGTCACTATTTACAAATTCAGTTGATTCCAAACGGTTCTCACATGGAATGTTAACATAGATGGTTGTTTTCTCGCTCTCGATAGCACCTATCAGTTCATCGCCGTTCTCTTCCATTGATAAAGCATTTCTTTCTCCCAATGTGCAAGGATACTGATTGATCTCCATCCTTAAGTTGCCTGCTCCAAAAGCATTCAGCGATACATAATAGTAACAATAAACCTTTTCATCTGTTGATCTGTCCAGATCCACATACATATCTCCGCCATAACCAATGTTGAGCCAGAATGTGGATTCATCTGAAAACCAGGCACCCTTGGATTCGTTATCCAACTGACTGTAATTCAAGACGTCGACGCCACCTTCTTTTTCAAAAGAGAGTTCGACTACTGCAGAATTGTCATCCCTTACGGCTGAAAGAATGGTAATCGTTGTTCCGTCGACCTCTTTCGATATGTCGAGATACTCAACACAGTCTCCGATCAATGCTTCAGCGACCTCGGGATCCAACTCTACATACTCTCTAGCCGGATAATCAACATAGTAGTAAGTATTTTTTTCGGCTTCATAAACGAGTTCTTGATGAGCTTCAATATTGCTTTTTCCAAGCATCCCCCAGATGCGTTCAAAGAATTCACCGTTTGTTGCAGCATTTACAACAAAAGGTGTAGCTACAAACAAAGCGGCTGCTGCAACTGCTATAGATGTTATTCTCATGGCCTGAGGCTTTTTGTAAAGATACATCTGCTTATTGCGCTCCCTTGTCTTTACATACTCATCTGAGAATTCATGCATCTCACAAGGTGCATCGAATTCATCGATTGAAATGTCAAATCTGTTCTTTCTCATGATCATTGCTCCTTAAACGTCTGATAATTGTACGTGTCCTTTTAGTTTCTTTTTGGCCCGCTCGAAACGCTTGCGCACACAAGACTCAGAGATATGTAGTCTTGATGAGGTCTCACGGACAGACAAGCTGTCTATAACCAGGCATTGGACGACATCTTTGTATTTTGCAGGGAGTTCATCCAAGATACTCTTCAGATCAGATGCATCTTTACTATCCAGTTCATTATTGTTGCTTTCCAATGTTCCTTCTAGATCAGAGAGAGATAATACTTTGGATTCTCTCTTTCTAATCCTATAAATACTGATAGCCGTGCTCTTGATGACCGAGATAATATATCGCTTACAGTCATCTGACTCAGCATCATCAAATGTCCTATTACTCTTCATGAGTCTCAAGAAAGCTTCCTGAACAGCATCTTCAGCTGCATGCGGATCATTCAGGATCGAGAAAGCAACTCTGTACATCTTTTGCTCATATAGCGAATAGCATTTTTCAATGAATTGTACGGAATCCTTCCGGTTCATACTCAAATAGATATCCTGATGATAAGGTCGCGACTTGCCTTTCACTCTATATAACGTTGGAGCATATAGATTTGTGACATATTTTTGAATTGCTGGCGTGTGTAGATTTAATGTAACAAATATATCTGCTGGTACTACAAATCGCTTGTAACCTTTTAACCAAATGTCAGAATGCATAAAACAGTTCTATTCTTATGTGCACATTGACAGATTTCGGCATTTTTCAAACTCTTTTCGAAAATCATGCCCAATTTCGGCCTCTCCCACTACTTAATAGTGAAGGGACATTTATCTATACCTTGCATTATTCGGCTTCAGCTGTACCCAATCGGTTACAGCTGGAGCCTTTTTCAAATTTGTTTTCGAGTATTTTCAGGAAAATGGTCAAAAAATGGGGAGGCAATGTCCAGTAGTAGTAGAGGGGGATTTGCTCCCGGAAGCGAATTGCACCAAGAAATCAAAATGACTTTGTGCATTCTGATACCCCGTAAAACAGAGGGGGTATGTCCAGTAATAGTGAAGGATTATTTATCCTTCATCGAATTTTGACAACTGAATACCAGACCGTAAGATACGTTCACTTGTATCGGCGTTAAAATGCCAAGCCAATGTGATTTCGACCGCGCCATGACCATTTTAGAGAGCGATAACGGGGATGAGTCAGAATCAGGGTTGCACCCTGAGGGAGGCGATGACAGATACAAAGTAATAATGATACTTCTGTGATGAGCAGCGGGGGCGTATCAGTCACCCGGGGTTCAAGTCCCATGTACTCGTAGTCAGCAATGCGAGAGCCTTACGGTTTCCCTTCGCAGGGGACAGGAATAATACTGTGGTAATACCAACGGAAGATCCGAATGATCATTATGGGTTTCAGGGTCACCCTGACAAGCTCTTGTATTTGTATATACAAATACGTTGCTTGCTAGACCATTCCGAGGTTATAACACCAGTCTCTGTAATTACCGAGACCTCCTGAGGCACACGCCTATTTACATGCCGACAAGGTAAATAATCTTAGGAGGTCAATCACCATGATTGAACAGGTAAAAGACAATTTCACACTGATTCCCAACAGGATCATTGATGACAATGAGGTCTCGGACAGAGCTAAGGCAGTGTATGTAAAGATGCGTCGTTGCGGAACAGATTGGACATTCTCAATAAGAGGTCTGGCAAAGTGTCTCGGCAAGGGCGCGGGATCGATCGCACACGCCTTAAAGGAACTTGAAGAGAAAGGCTATATCCAGCGTTTTCAGACAAGAGATGGAAATAGCCGTTTCTCGAGAATGGAGTATCGTGTATTCAACGATCCGTATGCTGATACTCCACACACCGAGGATCCGCACACGCAAGGCCTGAACGATAGTAAATACTATAGTAATAATACTATTGATACTAATACTATCTGTAAGACTGACTATCTTACTGTGGATCTGAGCGTTTTCGAAAACTACTTTCACAGATCTCTTATGCCTTCTGAAAAGGCGATATGGGAGAGATGGAAAAGGGATAAGGTTGATTCGCGCCTTATCAAGATCGCGGTAGAAGATAACGAATACCGCAGGGATCGATTAACCCTTAAACATGTTGATGACACGCTCAAGGGCTGGACTAAGAAAGGCATCAAGACTCCTGTTGATGCCAACAACGATATTCTGGAAACAAAGTACCAGAATACTCAGTACAAGATGAGAGCAGATGCACGCGGAAATTTGGACGATGCAGCAATATTCTCAGAAGCAGACTTCCAAGAAGTAGGAGATCTGAGGTTATGGCGGGATGCTCTAATTAGGAGATACAAGGATGACTATTCCGGGTTCAAGGCCGATGCTTTCTGTTGTTTGATAGGCACATTCAAGTACTTACCGGAAGAAGTATTAAGGGCATTGGTTCCCTTGTACGAGAAAAATGACGATACAGAGCGGTTAGCTGCAGCCAAAGAAACATTGGCTGAACTGTGGGAGGTATGATTGATATGGAAAGAACTTTATCTATCGCCGAGAAATCGCTTCTCACACTCGAGGAAGCAGCAGAATACTTCAATATCGGTATTAACAAGCTTAGGGTCATGACTAATGACGAGAATTGCCCCTATGTCTTATGGAACGGAAATAAGCGCCTTATAAAGCGTAAGCCGTTGGAAGAATACCTTTATAAATCGTATTCGATCTGACCGATTTGGAATTGTCGTAACAAGGGAGCTCAAGCTATAATGGACTTGGGCTCCCTTTCTATCTGAGGAGGAAACAAAAATGCCCAAGATAAGATATGCAAAAGGGAGAATCAAACTTAAGAGAGGAGAATACCAAAGACCTAACGGAACCTTTGAGTATAAGTGGACGGACAGGATTGGCGCGAGGCACTCGGTCTATGCGAAGACATTAATCGAGCTTAGAATGAAAGAAGAGTTCATTCTCAAGGATATCCTCGACGGAATAAAGTGTCTCAATCAGAACGTCACTGTTAACTCGTATTTCGAGGTCTGGAAGAGGGTCAAGAGCGGTGTCAGAGAAACCACGCTCGTATCCTATATCCGACCTTATAAGCGATATGTCGAACCCGATTTCGGCAACACTAAGCTCAAAGAGTTAAGTTACAGCAAGGTCGTCATGTTTTACAAAGGTCTCATCGAGAAGAACGGCCTGGGGATTTCCACTATCACAAAGGTTAATGTTGTTCTCTCCATGGTTCTCGATGTCGCGGTCAAAGATGGTGTACTACGGAATAATCCTTGTAGCGGTGCGCTGAAGGAGCTTTCCAGAAAGTATGCCGATACCGTTAAGACAGTCAAAGCCTTAACGGCGACAGAGCAGAAGCTGTTTGAGGAATATTTAAACAGACCCGGTCCGAATCACAGACTTTGCCCGATAATAACATTGATGTTATACACGGGAATGCGTGTCGGTGAAGCATGCGGATTACGGTGGGAAGATGTCGATTTCGATAAGGAAGTGATCCACGTATCCCACACGTTGCTGTTCTACGATAAGCCGACAGGCGACGGAAGCGCATATGCGCTTAATCCGCCCAAAACGAAGAACAGCGACAGATTAATTCCGATGAGCCCAAAGGTCAAGGAAGCTCTGAATCTGGAAAAACAGTTTCAGGATCAGCTTGGCATTAAGTGCAGTTTCGTTATTGATGGTTTTTCTGATTTTGTCTTTGTCGATGCTAAAGGTCAGGTTCTTCATCACAAGAAGCTGAACCATCAGTTGGCAAAGATCTCGAAAGAGATCGATAACGAGGTTAAGAAGCAAAACGGGATCTATGGTCTTACCTCATTCCCGCACGTTCACAATCACATGCTGAGGCACACGTTCGCGACTCGTATGAGAGAGGCCGGCGCCGATGTAAAGGCTACAGCGGATATCATGGGACATAACGAGGTCGATATCACGCTGAACACTTATACCGATTCTTCACAGGAGTTTAAGCGACGTGAAATCGCTCTTCTAGACCATAAAAACACGACCGATACTGAGTAAATTTAAAACCTTACGACAAATCTTACGACAGTGAGTTGTAGATTTACGTAGATTGTCGTAAGGTTACATAGAATCGGGATTATTTAAAAGGCTTGAAATATAAGGCTGTGAAGGGTTTCGTAGAGTTATTGATTCAAGAAAAATCTCTCTCTCCTTCTCCGCCAGATAACGAACCCCGTAAACCATGCGTTTGCGGGGTTTTCAAATTCTTTAGGTTATCTTGTTATGAATTCTAAATCCGGCAGGCATTCGATATGGATATCCGGCAGATTCAGTGCGTCGATTTCAGGCTTATAACTGGTGTGAAGGATGACGTATCCGGGTTTGGCTGTTTTTTCCGTAGATGCCAGCGCATCCGGAGTATTAAAAACATCCCAAATATATTTGCAGCCTCTGACATCAACCTTTTTTAGATTACAGAGGGGTTATGTTTCCGCCTCTCGAAAACGCCGTACGTAAAACGTACAGTAAAACACCATGGCTACTGTACGAAATACGTATTTTCGAGCGGAAATACGTAAATCGTACAGTAATTAAGGTAATTTACTGTATGTTTTACGTACGCGAGTCTTGCCCGGCCGCACTATCTGCTCTCTTATTCACGTAATGCATGACCATGTGAGCGGCCTTGAAGTTTGCAAGCATGAGAAGGATTCCTGAGATAACAAGAGCAACGGCAAACGCGTTCCATTCGATAAACGACGCGCTCTTTACCAGTATCACGATGCTGACCGGCAGGCAGATTAGGCTCGTGATGACGCACGGCACGTATTTCCTTACCACAACTGTCAACCCTATGTGGATGAGGAAGTGTCCTGCCAGTGCCAGGAAGATTCCGTACCACAACGCGAAAACCACCTGGCCCGGAAAGTAATACGCAAAAAGGCTCACGCCAAAGAACGGTATGAATTCTTCATAGACCGCGGCCGAGAAACCCATGTGCGTCAAGCCTTTGTACGATTTCAGTATCTTCGGGTAGCGCTCGAACAGCCACCGGTTCTTCGAGTAGAACAGCTCGATCCCGACGATTTCCTCCATATCATGAAAGATGAAAATGATCGGCAGCAGCAACAGATATTCCCTCATACTCCATACTCCTTCCACTTGGCCGCCACGCCGCGGTATTTCTCACCTTTCTTCACCACGAAAGGCCTTATTCCAACTGAGAAAACCACTCTGTGAAACACACTCTGCAACGGATACTTTTTGTGCCGGATGACTGCTCGAAAAAGCTTACGCCCGGCACGTTCAGCAGCTTTCCTAACGCTACCTGAAACACCGCCGTTAAAAGGTGCGTTAACGACTATGTTTCCGGCAAGCCTTCCGCCTGAATAAAGGACCAGATTCTTCAACACCCTGGCTGCATCACGGCTGCCGTAATTCTCACCGGTCGTTACAGTTGCGCAGTACTTGCCATTCAGCAGCTGCTCGATGACAAAGTGTCCTCTGTCGATCAGCACCTTCATGTAACCGGAAACATTACTCGCGTATGTCGGTGTTCCGAGAACGAGGCCATCGGCTTCTTCAATAACACCCGATAGTTTCTCGGAATCGTCATTCATATGACAGTGACCGGTCGTATAGCACGAACAGCACCCGCGGCACTGCGACATTGATAGTTCGCTTAAGTTGAAGAACTCAACATCCGCGCCTTGCGCGATCAGATTCCTTTCGAGAGCATGCAAAATGCCTGCAGTAAGGCCGTTTATGCGTGGACTTCCGTTGATAATGACGATCTTCATCGGCGTTCCTTCCCAAAACAAAAATTACACACCTGTGTATTTTGTGCCATACTAATATCAGCGAGATGCAAAATCAACGAATCTGCCGGAAGATACACAAACTCATGCTTTTGTGTCATTTGCTCAAGGAGAAAAACAGTGAACGATTCAAATAACCCGTCTGCCATAAGGTCCAGAAAACAGATAACTGCCGCGCTTTTGTCGCTGATGGAGAAATACCCTTACGAAGAGATCAGCGTAAAGCAGATCGTGCTTGAGACTGACCTGGTAAGAAAGACTTTTTACCGCAATTTTAAATCAAAGGACGACGTGCTCAGGTCGCATATCAGGACGATACTCCGTGATTATTTCGACATAGTAAATAACGCTAAAGGAGATGTGCTCACAACTGTTTTCGAGTTTGCGGATAAGAATAAGAAGCTTCTGAAACTGCTCGATAAGAATGACATGATGTATTACGTCCTGCAGGGCATGAACGAGTTTATCCTGTCGGTGAAGTCAGAGCAGAATCCGGAACTGAATCCGTTTTCAAAGCTTTTCGCAGGGCTTGACTCAGACTATCTGATAACGCTAAACATCGGTGGCATCTGGAATGTGATATCGCTATGGGTAAGGCGCGGCATGAAGGATGATCCTGAAGAAGTGAAAGCTGCGATAAAGCAGTATCTGGCGAGGATCGGAACAATATAGTTTTGTATAGCCTACCAAGTATGGATATAATTAGGCGCGTTGAAGAGCGGTGTAAAGCCACGTTTCAATAATATGGATTAATAAGGAAGACCTTATATGAAAATGCGAAAACTCTTATCAGGCCTTTTGGTGCTTTCAGTCATAGCAACAAGTGCCTGCACGACTCCGGCGGTCCAGAACTCGGCAGAGCAGGTAACACCTGAAACATATGACCTTGCGACTTATACTTCTATGACTCCCGAAGAGATCTGCCAGACACTGACTTTGGAGCAGAAGGCTGCGCAGATGATCGAACCTACGATCTATAACACCACTGCCGCAGGGATGAAGGACACCGACTACGGTTCGATTCTTTCCAGAATTGACAACTTCCCGATGCCTACGGCTGAAGAGTGGAGAGCGACCGTAAATGAATATCAGAAATATGCGATACAGGCTGATGCGCCTATTCCTTATGTCTACGGAAACGACAGCCTTCACGGCGTAAACTTCGCATCCGGATGCGTCATGTTCCCTCACAATATCAACATCGGCGCGGCTCACGATGCGGCACTTACCGAAGAGTATGGAAAGCTTGTCGGAAGTGACATAGTACACACCGGCATGATCCTTAATTTCTCACCCTGCGTTGCAACCGCAAACGATCCGAGATGGGGAAGAACTTATGAATCCTATTCGTCTGACAGCACACTCGTAACAGAGATGGCGGTCGCATATTCAAAGGGCCTTTTGTCAGAAGGGATCCTTGTCTGCCCGAAGCACTTTTTCGGTGACGGCATGACTACATTCGGAACAGGTGAGGACAGCAATACGATGCTCCTCGACAGAGGTGATGCAAGACTTACTGAAGAGCAGATACGGGAGCAGCTCTCGATCTATCAGGCGCTGATCGATGAGGGTGTACAGGTTATCATGCTCTCGCACTCTTCTCTCAACGGCACGAAGATGCATGAGAACGAGAAGTACATAAGCTATCTCAAAAACGAGATGGGCTTTAACGGAATCGTCCTTTCTGACTGGGATTCGATAATGAACTGCTCAGGTGCCACATACGAGAAGAATGTCGTTCTCGGCGTTAACGCAGGCATCGATATGTTCATGACCGATACTGACCATGAGGCAGTAAGAGGATTCATCATTGCAGCCGTTAATGACGGCCGCATCAGTGAAGACAGGATCAATGACGCGGTTACGAGAATCATCAGAGTTAAGAAGGATGCCGGACTTTTCGAAGATCCGTTCATCGAGAACTTCGATCCTTCATACGAGTACGGCAGTCAGAGATCACACGAGGTTGCAAGACAGCTCGCTGCTGAATCTTTCGTACCTCTAAAGACCGGCGAAAACATGTACATCGAACCCGGCATGAAGGTCCTTGTCACAGGACCCGCAGCGGGCGACGTCGGCGCGCTTTGCGGTGGCTGGACGAACTGGTGGCAGGGTATGTCAGACAGCGAATTCGGAGAGCACTTCAGGACCGAAGGCCCCTCGATCGTTGAAGCACTAGAAGTGGCAGCAGAAGACGGCGGTTTTGAGATCACTACAGACAAGTCCCAGGTGGATTCGTGTGACATGATCCTTCTTTGCGTCGGTGAGATCCCCTATGCAGAATGGTTCGGAGATTCCGACGATCTCTCACTTACCGGTGCGCAGGGCATGCCCCAGAACGCATCAGCGATCAAGTTCGCACAGGACTCCGGCAAGCCCACGGTAACGCTCATCGTAGCTGGCAGAAACGTCATCATCGACGATTACATCGACCGGTGGGATTCCTGCATCATGCTCTATCTTCCCGGCACCGAAGGCGGCAATGCCGTAGCTGATGTTCTCACACAGAAGACACAGCTTACAGGTTCTCTTCCGATGCCTTACTATTCATCCGTCGATCAGATCGGTACGGATAAGAACTGGCATGACACCGGCTGGAATGCACTGCAAGGATAAAGAATAAATGTAACAAATAAGCCACATAGATAAAACAAATGACAAAAAGAATGCGATAAAATATTCTTTACATTATTCGATTATTGTTGGTGGTTACATGAGAAAGATCAGAAATTCATTCACGCTCGCGTCAGTATCAGCGCTGGTTACTTTTGTCTTGCTTATCAATTTGTCTTCGTTCTTTGGAGGCAATAAGGTTTATGCCGCTACAAATCTCAGCGGTATTGCATCGCTCAATATTCTTGAGATTAAAAACGGAACTACAGATCTATTAGCAAACCCGAGTACTCCGGTTATTTACGGCGATATCATAAACTTTAAGCTCCATTGGGCATTTCCGGATGGCCCGGCTGTTCCTTTAAACGAACCGATTACTTATCAGCTTCCGGGTAATGTAACTTTTACATCAGCAAACGGTATTTTAAAGTCTACTAAAGACGGCAGTGAACTGGGAACATATGATGTAACTGACAAAACGATCACCTTGAAATATACGTCCACAAAATTCTGCACTCAGGATGATACAAGAGTCGGCGACATTATGATTGAAGGCATTATCACTAAAAATGATAATGGTACTCAGGTAGCAGCACCAGTAGATGTAACTTTTGACAGCATCGGTAAATATACATTCAATATGGTGCCTCCTCCGGTAACACCCAAATTGGATGTAGTTAAAGATATCAAGGATGTTTCTGATCCTAATCCCGATCACATTTACGACTGTTATGTTGAGATCACATCAACGGGTACTAACAACAATGTCGTTTTCGCAGATGAAATGTGGCCCGGAATGTATCTATATACTTCTCCCGAATACTATACTGATTCTTCCATGACAACTCTGAGAACTGATGTAACCGATACTTCAGGAGCACCCTCTTCTTCAAACAGAACATTGCGTGCCGAGGTTCCGGTTCTTAATGACGGGGAAGTTATATATGTTCACTATCAGGTCAAAGTAATTGACGACATGTACGATCTGACCAAGGCTAATGCATTTATTAAAAATTATCAGAATTATTACCCTTCACAATACGTTGGAAACGTCTCTAACAGGGCAGAAGCCTGGAGTGACGAGATCGGCGAAGATAACAAAGTAATGAGATGGAAAGACGTAAGAACCCTTCATGTTCAGTTCGGTAAATGGGGAGATCCCAACCAGAGTGACACCCTCCACGGCCTAATCGGATGGCAGATCATTATCTACAACATGTATAATGACACTGAACGCAATGTCACGATCGTTGATACATTGCCTGAGAATACCGAATTAGGCAGTTACGTGACGATTACGGCAGGCGGTTCCGTTATTGATAACGGTGTATCTTATACAACTTCATATGATGCCCAATCCGGCAGAACGGTCGTTACGTTTACTCTTGATCCGTCTGTAGTTACTTACCTTAAATCCTCTGTTAATGCTGAAGCGGTAATCAATTATCAGACCAAAGTCTTGTCTCAGGCTAAAGATGAGGATTTTTATACAAATGAGGCAATAATCTACTTTGATGGTGCCGAAAAGATGAAGACGGAAATGACCGTGTCCTACAAAAAGCCCAATGCCGTGATCAAAGACGGTCATTACGGTCCGGGAACAGCACCATACGCACAGTTCAAGATCAACGTAAATACCGCAACATTAGATCTTAACCCTAACGGAACAACGATCACTTTAGTTGATGAATTAAGTCCCAGCTACGACCTCAGAGCAGATTCCGTAATAATTGACGGCCAGCCGGCGACAGCAGCACAATATTCTTACGATGCTCCGACCAGAAAGCTGACATTCGTATTGGACGATACAACTGAGCACCTGATCACTTATGATGCTTATGTCAATCTTGCACCGGGTTCCCAGTTTACGGATGCTAACAGTTATAACAACGCATGGCTTTATGCCGGAGAAGCTTTGATCGCATTCGATGACAGCACATTCCAGATTGAGATCTTCGACAGTGCGGCTTCATCTTCTTCGATTACAAATCCGTGCGAGATCAATGTCTTTAAGCATGCCCAGGGCGATCCTTCCAATGCTCTTTCCGGTGCCGAATTTGATCTGGTGAGACTTACAATAGACAAAAACGGCGTTGCCACTGATGTATCCACCGTCAGCAAAACGACAGGTTCAGACGGAAAACTCAATTTCGACAACCTCGAAAAAGGCATCGTATACATGCTCCGCGAAACAGCTGCACCCGATGGTTACGATCTGGACAGCACCTTGCACTTCTATGCATTTAATTCCGTAGCCGTAAGCCTTCCGACAGAGATAACTTATAACGGAACTAAATACACAATCACATTAATTACTTCAGGTACCTCATACGATGTCGATCTCGCAAACACCAAGACCACGACACCTACGGCATCGTCATCAGAGACGTCAGCGTCTTCATCTGAAACATCATCTTCAGATACCACTCTGACTTCATCGTCCGCGGAAACATCGGCCAGTGAATCTTCAACCCCGACATCCGGTGCCGATTCATCCAACAGATCCAATATTCCTTCCACGGGTGATCTCCCGAGCTATATCAGCGTATTGGGAATCATGGCCGGCATCGGCGGATTGGCATTGCTGGCATTCAGGATGCGCCTGAAGAAGTCTGAAGAATAAACAAGTTGAATTAACAGTATAAGCGTCAGAATTTGTCCCCTATATATGCGGGACCATGCGTGCTAACCTTTAGTTGTTAAGCGCAACCGGTCTCTCAACATATAAAGGGGATAATTTATGTTCAGAAAGATCTTGGCATTGGTACTTGCCGCAGCCGTTTTGTTTTCGATGTGTTCGTGCATGAAGACCGGACCCAAAACACGCATACCCGAACTTGAGCACATCGAAGATCTCGATGCCGGTTACTACTATGTTTCTTTCTCTTCCTACGACGGCGAAACGCTGAACGGCATCAGCTTCCATCAAAACCTTCCGGACGAGGCAAAGGCGCTCATAAAGAATGTCGAGAGATTCCTCAATACTGAAGGCAGAAAAGTAACAGGCTGGACGACCGACAACATTAAATACCCTGTGTATTCACTGACCATAGAGACCAGACTTGCAAGTAACAGCGACAGGGATGAAGGCGTTACCGTGATCTATTCCAACGGCTACCTGATCACTCAGTCGGGCACTGTCTATAAATGTGATCCCGATTTCAAAATTCGTAGGTCTTGAAGTGAAAATGGGAGGTAAGTGGTACCACCTTTACCACGAACCGAGCATCGAAGATACATTTACCACAGTGTTGTCAGCTAATTGTGTTCTTCAACCCGGAGAAGACATCTGCAAAGATTTCTGCCCGGGCCTTTACGGCAAACTTCATCCGGGCGAATACCGTCTCTTGATTTGGGGCCGGGGCAACGGTGCATATAACTGCGCAATTGCCGAATTCAAGGTTGAATAAGCAAAATTTCTGTTATGAAGAAAAGCCTTAATGTGTAATAATAAACCTTAAAAATAAATTTAATTTGAGAGGCTATTCCACATGCCAATTGATTCCCAGTTCTACACGCATCCGTCCGACAGAGCAGCGCTTAAGGCGCTGAAGGCAATCCCCGGTTTCCATCAGCTCATGAAAGCCATTATGAGCATTTGGAACGAGAGACTTTCGAACATTGAGAACATGTCTTGCAATCTCAGAGTCAACGAGAATCAGATGAAAAAGTATTATGACATGCTCCCGCCGATCTGCGAAAAACTCGGCATCAATGTTCCCGATCTTTACATAAAAATGGATGTTAATCCCAATGCTTATACTTCAGGCGACACGAAGCCTTTCATTGTTCTCACATCCGGTCTTCTCGAGAGATTTGACGATGAGCTCGTTAAGACAGTAATTGCTCACGAGTGCGGACACATCGCATGCCACCATGTTCTTTATTCAACGATCGGCCGTCTTATCCTGAGCGGTGTACTTCAGACAGCAGGTCACTTCGGTTATGCAAGTCTCATCTCTGAACCTCTCATGATCGCATTCCAGTACTGGATGCGTTGCAGCGAGTTCTCCGCTGACAGAGCAGCTATCATCTGCGACGGTAACGCTGAAAAGCTCACACAGATGTGCATGCGTTTCTCAGGTTACGATGTAAGATTCGGTGAAGCAAACGTTGATGAATACATTAAGCAGGCTGAAGACTACAATGCAATGATGAAGGATTCCAAGGCAAACAAGATCATGGAATTCTACATGTACCGCATGATCGACCACCCCCTCAATGCAGTAAGAGCATACGAAGGCAGAAAGTGGGCCGCAAGCGATGACGCGTCACAGATCTTCGGTTATCTCGAGAGCGGTGATGTGAAGCTTCTCGAAAACGTTAAGCTTCCTGTACCTGATAGTGCAAAGAAGCTTGTTGGCCAGAGTTATACCGATGTTGAAACCATGTTCAAGGACGCAGGCTTTACAAACGTCCACACATTTGAAGAAGTCACCAAGGACAGATTCAAGAAGAGCGGCGCTGTTCTTGAGATTGCCATCAACGGCAAATCCAACTTCGATGACAACGAATGGTTCCCGATCGACGCGATGGTAACGATCAGGTATAAGGCGTAAAATAAATATAGTCCTCGAACAATTGTGTGATAATAATGGTAAATTTTTTCCTGTTACATGATAGATACAGGATGGAGGTTGATAAGGAAAAATGGAATTAACCATTCTGATGCCTTGTTTAAATGAGGCTGAGACATTAGCAATATGCATACGGAAGGCTAAGAAGTTCCTTAGTGAAAACAATATTGATGGTGAAGTCCTTATTTCTGATAACGGCAGTACAGATGGCAGCCAAGATATTGCAAAGGCCGAAGGCGCGAGAGTAGTATCAACAGACATTAAAGGTTACGGCAGTGCCCTGATCAATGGAACCAAAAATGCATATGGAAAGTATGTGATTATGGGTGATGCTGATGACAGCTATGACTTCCTTCATCTAATGCCTTTTGTTGAGAAACTCCGTGAAGGATATGATCTTGTAATGGGTGACCGTTTTGCTGGAGGAATAGAAGAGGGCGCAATGCCATGGAGTCATAAATATATTGGCAATCCTGTTCTCTTGTTTATCGGACGTCTTTTCTATAAGAGTAAGATTCGTGATTTCCATTGCGGATTACGAGGATATAACCGGGAGTCTATGCTGAACCTTCATCTTCAGACGACGGGTATGGAATATGCTTCTGAAATGGTTGTTAAGTCAGAACTGAATGGCCTTAAGATTGCAGAAGTTCCGACAACTCTTAGCAAAGATGGAAGAAGTAGACCTCCGCATCTCCGTAGTTTCCGGGATGGATGGAGGCATCTTAAATTCCTTTTGATGTATGCTCCTAACTGGTTGCTTTTATATCCCGGTTTTATTTTCTTGATCCTTGGATTAGTCCTTGGCGGAACTATTGTAGTTGATAAGATTACAATCAATAACATAAACTTCAGCATTCATACTTTGCTGTACTGTGCCTGTCTGATAATTATTGGTTTGAGTATTTTGCAGATGTATTTGATCGTGAAGGTTTATGCATATAACCATAATTTCCTGCCTAAAAAGCAAACTGACTGGAATCATAAGATTCGTGAGGACAGAATAATTGCTATAGGAGCGGTAATAGTGATTCTTGGTATTGTGCTCAGTATTATTGCTGTCGAGACTTGGAAAGCTTCCAGCATGGGTGACTTAAATGCTGAGCAAACTATGAGAATAGTTATTCCGGCAGTTCTTTGCTTAATAGTCGGTTTTCAATCAATCTTTACAGGTTTTATGGTTGGCGTGATGAAAATCAGAACTGAGACCAGTATATGATATCCGGTGGAATAAGACAGAAGATTTCTATAATCTTATATGCTGCTTTATGGGCAGTATCTTTTGTAATAGCTGCAGGCCTTAACTCATTGAATAGTGCTTCTTTGTTGTTCTTGCTTTGTTCAGGCGGATCTGCAATTTATCTGATGCGGCATAACGAGAAGACTGCAAAGCGTGCTTATAAGGTCATATTGTGGTTAATTACGATATACTTCTCTTTTGCATTTTGGGGTCGAAGTATCTTTATGCAAACAGAAAAAATTGCGATATCTGTGCCAAATATGATTTACTTCGCTATTTTTGTTGTAGTATTCTATCCTTTGACGCCCGGAATCATTGAAGTATATGAGCGATTAATTCGTCTTAAACAGAAAAGTGTTATAACTGAAAAAGTTGAGAAGCATAATGCCGGGTTTATATGCGGGTTAACTGTATTTGCTATAGATTTATGCCTAACACTTAGTTACTATCCCTGTACTATGACAAATGACAGTAGGGGACATTGGCTTCAGGCATTAAGCCCGCTTCCACTGAATGATTATTCTCCTCTTGCTTTTAACCTTTTGCTAAAAGGCCTATTTTCAATAACCGGATATACCACTCCATATATATACGTGCTTTTTCAAACAGTCGTTTTGTCTTTGGTAGTTGGTGATATTGCAAGTTTCCTGCATAGACGTGGTGTAAAACTCAAAGCGTTAGTTGCAGGAACCTTGGTTTTTGCTTTTCTGCCCAGTACTTACATGCTTTTGCTGTATTTATCCAAAAACCCGTTATGCGGGATACTATGCCTGGGCATGGTGATATCATTATTAGAATTGATTGTTGACCCGGAATATTATCTTAAAAAATGGGCATGGTATTTAAAGACAATTGTTCTTATCGTGGCTTTATATCTTGTTCGTGAGAATAATGTGGTTATATTTTTACCGCTGAGTGGTTTTGTCATTTGGTTTTTCTTAAAGAATAGAAAACTTGGAAGCAAAATGCTGATCCTTGTATTGGGTGTTATAGGGTCAATTCTATTTGTGAATGGGGTAGTATACCCGTCGATTGATTACATACACGTAGAAAAAAGTCATGAAACTATACGTCCTTTATTGGCGCCTGTTGGAAGCGCAATAAAGCAGGATCTTCCTTTACCCGATGATATAAAGGAAACAACTGAAAAAGTTTTGCCTGAAGAAGAGTGGATCAAGAGATATGATCCATTCAACAGTGATAAGATCACCTGGGAAGATCCTATGCCGGAGTATTCTGAAGTTTCATTAAAAGAGGGGTTATCTGTTTACTTTAAGATGTTGGGGCTATATCCCGACGTTGTTATTAAAGACCGGTTGGATGGAATGGACTGTGTTTGGAATATTAATGTAGAGATTGAAGATAAAAACAAATGTCCAACAGTCGTATATGATGATGTTAGTTTTAAAGATGCAAAACTTCCTGACGGAATAATCCGTGATGTATTTGAAAGAATCAAAACCTTATCATCCCAATTGCTTGAAATAAGTAAAAATGAAGAGATATTAGATACTTTTATTTGGAGAAACGGTATCTTTGTTTACCTTTTGATGGTTACTTCAGTCTTTTTAGTTCGAAAGAGAAAAGCAAAACTGCTATGGGCTGTTCTTCCTAGTGTATTTATACTGCTGACATATGTACTTGTAATTGCCTGGCAGATGTATTTTTATCTTTGGTTTTTCCCTCTTTCTGTGACTTTGCTGATGATAGTTGCGATAGTGGAATGTGGAAAGGATATAAATGCAGACGGCATAAGTCACCAAGGACAGATTCAAGAAGAGCGGCGCTGTTCTTGAGATTGCCATCAACGGCAAATCCAACTTCGATGACAACGAATGGTTCCCGATCGATGCGATGGTAACGATCAGGTATAAGGCGTAACGGTTATTTAGTTAATCCTGTTATTGTTGCAAGAACAATTGTAGTTAATAACAGAATTACAAATATAGCTGCCAGTACAAACAGGAATTTAAAAAGGCATCTTAGGAACAGATTTTTGTGTGTTACGAATGGGAGTATGTCGTATATTCCTGACCATGAAGTGCATATATCAAGAGAGACTATCGTTGAAACTACCATGAATATAATGCATGCGTTATTCATGACAGGATCGTCACTTGCGTGAAAACCTATGAGGTTATATATATAGAAAATATAAAATAGTGAAGCCAGCAAGATCTTCCACCACTTGCGAGTCCTGAATCCCGGTGGTGGGAAGATAGGCTTCAGCTTCATGTTAGGGCTGAGTTTTCTCGATAATACATCTGATAATTCACGTGCATTGGTATATCTGTCTTTCGGATCGAAGCTTGAAGCTTTTGCTGCTATTTTCTGTATTCTCGAATTGTTAGGAAAAGCTGCAGTCAGCATCTTTCCAACAGCATAGACATCACTTCTGGGATCAGACTGCATGAACCCGTACTGTTCCGGTGCGGCGATTCCTGCGGTGCCTAGATAAGTAGTGTCACCGGTACTTTCGGGTTTATAGATCTTTGCCGCATCATAATCTAGAATCTTTACTTCGCCATTTTGAGTGACCATGATGTTCGAAGGTTTCAGATCTCTGTGGATAATAGGATTTGGTGCGCTGTGAAGAAAGGTCAGTCCCTCAAGAAGCTCTATAAAGTATGAGAGTTTCTTGTTGTCAGGCATTGTTCTGTCGGCTATCAGGACATCGAAAGTATTCCCTTGTATGAACTCCTCTATAACAATGAGATTGCCTGTGCTATCCCTGAAGAATTCATATATCTTCGGAATGTGTTTATCTTTGTTTGTGTTGAGATATGCATATACATTTTCATCATAATGCGAGAGTCTTTTCATCATGCAAACGTCACCTGTCACTTCGTTCATGACCAGGCTGCGCTTGGCGTCATAGTGATATAATTCTTTATACTCGCTAAAGTTATACATATAACAATTATACAACGAGAGGAAAGCTCTATGTCAGATAAAACCGGTGACCTGATGAACAGGTTGACTTCAACTGAATCAGCAGAAGATCTTGATCATTACCTGGAAGAAATCAGAGATAAGTATCCCAAAGATTTCAGTTCTTACATCAAGGCTGTCCTGGCCGATAAAGGTATGAGTATTGCAGACATGCAAAAGAAGAGTGGCATCGACCGTACATATATCTACCAGATTATGGACGGAAGTAAGCATCCCGGCAGGGATAAGATCATTGCGATAGCCATGGCTTGCAATATGAATCTTACTGAATGCCAGCGTGCATTGGAGATTGCGCAGGAAGGAATCCTTTATGCGAAGAGCCGCCGTGATAGTTTGATCATTTATGCCATTAACAAGAAAATGAGCATAATGGAGCTTAATGGGTTGCTCGAGCAATACAGCCTCGCTTCGCTGGCTTGATAATATAACTTAATTCATTCTTCAGATGCCCTGACAGCACATAGCTTGTCAGGGCATTTCTTGTATGCTGACAGCAGACCAAATTCATTTTACACGGTGCTAAAATCAAGCCCGTTAAGGTATGAAAGAGAGAAAGAGACCAGCAGCACTTAATGTGGTCATCCTTCAATAATAAGCGGATAGATAACGTAAAAAGCTAATGAAAAACTTTTATTATCGTTAACAAATGCTTATTAGAATGATAATCAATCTTTGAGTATAATAAGGGTGCGACACAACCTAATAAAACCTATGACAATCCTGACGTTTGGCAAAAACGCCGGTCTCTTTCATACCTGTCATAGGAATGAGTTGTGTCGCAGCAATCGAGGCTGACGGTTTTCGGTGCGGTAACCTCGGTTGCCGCACTTTTTATTTGGTTAAGCAGATATAAAGTGCATCGGTTGCTTGGCAACACGCATTCTTATGAAAGGAGGCTATATGACATTTCCTAAAAGGAATGTTCTTTTTGCAGTAAACATTATCATTCCGCTTATCTTAGGATTGTTTATTTATCTGACAAAACCTTCAAGTACATATTTATCTGATTTCTTGTCGGTTTTTCGTTCGGTGCTTCCAACCATTAGATATCCGGAAATAATAGATTTTTACGCGTGTGATTTTCTATGGACTTATTCAATGTTTTTCTGCATTAGGCTTACTTTAGGAGATGCGTTAAAAGATAAATACAACCTGACGGTTATTACGGTAACTGGTGTTGTCGCAATAATTCTCGAAACATTACAACTAATCAAGGGTGTTCCCGGTACTTTTGATCCGATGGACATAGTAACCGAACTTATTGCCGTAACAGTTGCCTTTTTATTAACGATTATTATAGAACGGAGGTTCAAATATTATGAAGAAAACAGTATTAGTTAGAACGATCTGCACATGCCTTGCAGTATGCACATTTGCTGGTATGGCTATGGCATCAGGATCAAGCAGTGGAACCAAAGAAACCGGAAGTGTAACCATTGGTGATGAAGAAACAAAGGCTACAGAAGAAACTACAAAAGCTACAGAAGCTAAAGCAGAGTATGAAATAACACATACTTCATTCACGCACTATACTAATTCAATTGACAGAGAAGAGTATTGTGGTGTTGTAGAAATCAAAAATACAGGTTCTTCTTGCATTTATCTTAAGGACTGCACATTTGATTTTGAAGATGATGACGGACATCTTCTCCAGTCTGATAAGCTTATTACAAAAGCTCCTGATGTAATAGCGCCTGGTGAATTTGGCTATTTCTTCAATAGTGGTTATATTGATGAAAACGTTTCTTTAGAGAACGGAATTAATCTTGTTCCTAATTTTGTTGTTCAGGTTTGTACAAAGGGTGAGAAAGCTATTATTAATTATGAAGTAACTGATCTTGATATCAGAGACAACGATTATGGTTTAGGTGTTAAGGTTACCGGACGTGTAAACAATGATACTGAAGAAGAAACCAATTCAATCAATGTTATGATCATTGTAGTTTTCTTCGATAGCAATGGCGAGATCATCGATGTTGGTTTCACATATGCAGATCCGATGAGTCCTGGAGGAAAAGCAAGCTTTGAGATTTCTACTATTTTTGGTAACGAAGATCTTTCGGCAGACACAGTTGCTGAATATAAGGTAATTGCAAGACAAACTTATATGCAGTTCTAAATCTATTTCTAGAAGTTGATTCTTAATGGCAGGGCTATCTCAAACAGATGAGATAGCCCTGATTCTTTTCGAGCCAATAAGAAAGAATCACGCTAAAAGTCACAGTGCACTATGACAGTTACTGTGATTTTCTGCGATATGAGATCCAAGACTCCGAAAAACACGGCATTTTGAATCAACGCTTTTCTCATCCCCCTCATGCTATAATTACCCTATAAAAAAAATTTATTTAATAGGGATATCTTTATGGCGGATACGGATCTTTCCAAAGTATTGAGTGAATGCTGCGAGGCGGCAAGGAGCGGGTATGAGCTTGCTTCCGGTGAGAAGGATGTGCTGGATGGTATCCTGACGTCTGCAGAAGAGAAGATCAGAGAGACCGCTGTTGAGTATAAAGTGTCGCCATGTGAGATCGTCGGAATAGGCGAGACGCTGGAAGGACAGCTGTCTGAGATACAGGGTTCGATCGATGATCTCAGGATGTCGTTTTCGGAGGATCTGGATGCGCTTGAAAGAGATCTGGAGAAGTTCTCGATAACGCTTTTCGGAAGGACGATGGCGGGCAAGTCCACGCTGATGGAAGTGCTTACGGAAGGCGACGGATCTGCGATCGGAATGGGCGCGCAGAGGACTACCAGAGATATCAGAAGTTACGAGTGGAACGGACTTGCCGTGACGGACGTGCCGGGTATCGGTGCTTTCGAGGGCGAGGAAGATACAAGGCTCGCATTTGATGCCGCAAAGACGGCAGATCTTATAGTTTTTCTTTTGACTGATGACGCGCCGCAGGCGGTTGAGGCAGACTGCTTCAGACAGGTAAAAGATCTGGGTAAGCCGGTGATAATCATAATGAACGTGAAGGTGTCTGTTGATTCGGGCAAGAGCGTGAAGCTCGTTGAACGCGACATGAACAGGGCTTTTGATTACGAGCGCATAGAAGAGATAAGAAAGCAGTTCTGCAAGTTTGCAGAGCCTTTCGGACAGGACTGGAGTTCAGTGCCTTTCGTTGCCGCACATCTTAAGTCTGCTTATGAGGCGGTTAAGTGTGAGAAAGAAGGCGACCTGGAGAAGGCTGATTTCTGGCGCCGCATAAGCCACATAGATGCTCTTAAATCATTGATCTGCGAAGAGGTCAGTGTCCGCGGCAAATATATCAGAGTCAAGACGTTTGCGGACATCATTACCAACCCCATGATAGAGACTTTGTCAGGACTTGACTGGCAGAGCAGGATGAATGAGTCGCAGGGCAGGGTAATTGCCGATAAGAAGCGCGCGCTTGAGAAGAGAAAAGAGTCGTTCACCAAGGAAGGGAAGAAGCGTATCGAAGCGTTCATGATGCGCCTTAAGACTGAGCTCCGTACTGACGTTGCGACGTTTGCGGAAGACCATTATAACGACAAGATGGCAGACATCGAGTGGGGTAAGGTCATTAAAGAAAAAGACATTGAAGGCAGATGCAAGACTTTGCTTGATGATATGGAAGCAGAAGTTGACGGCATCATTCAGGAGACCATCCGTGAGATCACGAGTGAACTTAAATATGTATCCGTCGATTCAATCGAGAGAAGTTTCCTGACGCCTGCTCTTGTAGATGCAAAGAGGATCGTAAGCTGGACGAGCCTTATCGTTGGAGGTGGCGGTACTGTAGCTGCCATGATCTTAACTCTTGCAGGTGTTGAAGTTGCTGCAGGTCCTGTAGGCTGGATCGCTGCAGGCATTGGTCTTGCGGGCGGTATCGGCGTACTGTTCATCGAGTCGCGCGGAGACAAGCTTGCGAAGGCACGTGCGCGTCTTGAGAAGGAACTTAATGAATCGGTTAACGCGACATGCGACAGTATCTGGTCACAGCTTGAAAAGAACCTGAAAAGACTTGTTAAGGGCAAGATCGATCTCGTTATTTCAGAGCTCGGAAAGATTGAGAGCGTTATCGATTCGCTTGCATCGACACAGGACGAGCTCGCTGATTCTTTGCGTCTTGAACTCCGTTCTCTCAACATGACTTTTACGTTCAAGATCGGTAATGCCGTTTTTGGTGAGGAAGAGGCTTCTAAGAGTCTTGCGAAGATCACGACAGCTGCAAGGATTCCCGGTGTCTGCACTTTGCTTTCGGAAGTAAGTGAAGGTGCTGTCACAGATGAGTTCCGTTCGAAGATGCAGGATCTCATCGCAGAAGATGTAAAGGTTGTCACCGCAAATGACGATGCACGGGTGTTCTTATCCGGTGTTCTCGAGGGAATGGTGGCTCCTCATAACATCGAATGCGATGAAGAGAATGATATAGTTACAATCAAGACAGATAACAAAGACGTTAAGTTGTATAACAGGCTCAGACTGCTCGAGCAGTTCGCGCCATATAAGATAGGAGGATAGCCTAATGTTACAGATAGCCGAGTTGTCACGCACCAAAGAAGTGCTTAAGGAAAAGGCTGTCCGCGCGCTGGCTGATGCCGGTGTCAGTCACGATGCTGAAGGTGATAAGTCTGACCGCGTAAGGATCGTTTTCGCAGGTCAGTATTCAGCAGGAAAGTCTTCGATCATAAAGATGATCACGGGTGATGAGACTGTTGCAACGGGCGCGAAAATCACGACCGAAGAGACACACGCTTACGAATGGAACGGCCTTGAGATCGTTGACACTCCCGGCGTCCACACAACGCTCCGTCCCGATCACGATGAGATATCTTATAACGCGATCGCTGCTGCGGACATACTTGTTTTCGTAGTGACGAACGAACTTTTCGATTCGTATATGGCAGATCACTTCAGACGCCTTGCAATCGATAAGGATAAGGCGGGCGAGATGATCCTGGTCGTAAATAAAATGGACCGTGCCGCAGGAGGTAATTCCGCTGAGCAGCAGGAGATCATAAGAGAAGGATTGCGTTCTGTTCTTGCGCCTTATACACCTGAGCAATTGCACCTCTCATTCCTTGATGCGCAGTCTTATTTGGACAGCCTGGAAGAGCGCGAAGAAGATCCTGAGCTTGCAGATGAACTGCTCAAGAGATCGGGTTACGAAGAATTCATTGAGACGCTCAACAAGTTCGTTGCAGAGAAGGCTCTGTCATCAAAGCTCACGACAGATCTTTATGTTCTGGATAACGAGCTTGATAAGGCAATTACAGAACTCACACCGGGTTCTGAAGATGCGGATATCGATGCTCTTGAAGAGAATCTCAAGCAGCAGCGCCACATGCTTATCGATACAAGAACGCGCATGCAGAGAGAAGTGCAGGATATCTTCTTTAACAGTTCTTCGCAGATCAGAAGCATGGGCCTTGATGCAGCTGCGCTTATCGATTCAGGCGCTGCAAAAGAAGAGCTGGAAGAACAGATCGCACAGTATGGTAAGAATGCGGAAGAACTCATGGAGAAGACCAGGATCGCCGCTGACGACCATGTGCATTCATGCTTCCTCGAACTCGGTCAGAACTTCGTTGATATGGAGTCAACTGAGTTCAACCAGAACCTCAAGATAAGACTCGTCGATAAGTACGATACGCTTCCTGACACGGTCAAGAAAGTGTTCGTCACTGCAACTGATCTTGAGAAGAAGGGTGACATTCTCGTAGGCACGCTCGTTAAGTCCGGAATCCCGCAGATGCTGTCGCTTACTGATACTTCAGTCAAGGCCATAAGACTTACCGACAACACATCGAAGTTCTTAAGAAGCTCGCTTCATACGATGAACAGCGGTTCACAGCTTATCTCGACAAGTTCCAAGGCAGCTACGGCAGGCCGTGTCGCATCGAATGTTGCCAACAAGTCTTCTTCGATTTTCGGCGTAGTCGGCGTAGGCCTTGAACTCGTTCTTCAGTTCAAAGAAGACTACGACGAACAGCTCATGCTCGAGGCGATGAAGAATAACCGCCAGAACATCAGAAGCGAATTCAATACTGCAGCGACAGCGCTCGACGACTATGCTGCCGACTACATCAGACAGTGTGTTATCGCACCGATGGAACAGTCGATAAAGACGGTTGAAGATAACATCACCGAACTCCGTGATACACGTGCGGGAAGATCCGAGAAGTGCGTAAAGCTTGAGCGCGTACAGAAAGATATCCAGGCTCTTATTGCAAGAATTCACGGACTGGAAGAATAAATGATTGAACCGGCTTTCAAGCCGGAGGAGAACGGTATGGCAGATAATAAACTGATCCTTGTTTGTAAAGATAAGCAGATCTCAGAAGACATCATAAGGATCCTGATATCTTCAGAAAAGATCAAAGGTGAAGACATAGAGGTCTGGGAAGAAAAGACATGGGATGTTAAGCGTAAGACAGGTCCCGTTTCTGCAAAAATGCTCTTTGTCGGTGACATTAAAGATACTGAAGCGCTCTCGTGTTTTATCAATATCCGCTACGAGCGCTGGGGTATCTGTTATGGACTTAATCCCCGTTATGCGGTAATCAAAGCAGATACTATTTACGTTAAAGATGCTCAGCGCTATCAGGCATTCTTATCAGAGTTCGACGATGCGCTCGGTCTTATCATGCTGCCGCCTGCAGAAGAAACGCAGTCCAATAAAGTAGCAAAAACAATCGGCACCGTAGGTCTTGCCGTAGCAACGGGCGGAGCAAGTCTTGCAGCGCAGAAGATCTACGATGATACCAAGAATCTCGATGCGAAAAACACCAAGCTCTGCCTTTACGGCGTATGGCATTTTGCAGAGAATTGCCTGGAAGATTTCCTCGAAGAATAATTATCCCGGCGGTATAAAGATACACTTATGAAAAAGCAGAACCAGATCTCTGAGAAGTCTTATAAGGCTTCAGGTTTTATCGGCCGTTATCAGAAACTTGTAACAGAAACAGTCATTCCGTGGCAGGAGAAGATCCTTTGGGATGAAGCACCTGATACGGAAAAGAGCCACGCAATCGCAAACTTTATAAATGCTGGAAAAGCGCTTCGCGGTGAGGACACCGGTGACGGTTTTTACGGCATGGTCTTCCAGGACAGCGATGTTGCAAAGTGGATCGAATCTGCTTCGTATTCTCTGATGAATAACCCGGATCCTGAATTGGAAGCTGAGCTTGATAAGGTCATCGGATACATCGCCGGTGCACAGGATAAAGACGGGTATCTCAACACATATTTCACGATAAAAGATCAGGACAAAAGATGGACGAATCTTCACGAAGCGCACGAACTTTATGTAGCAGGCCACATGATCGAAGCTGCATGCGCGCACTTTGAAGCGACAGGTAAAAGAACACTTCTTGATGTCATGCAGAAGAACACGGAGTGCATCTACGATCATTTTGTAACTAAGAATAATCCGGGCGTTCCGGGTCACCCCGAGATAGAGCTTGCGCTAATGAAGCTGTACCGTATCACGGGTGATAAAAAGGCGCTGGAACTGTGCGCGCATTTTTTTAATAAGCGCGGACAGGATCCTGAATTGTTCATCAGGGAAGCTGACAACCGCACCTGGAGTGTGTGGGGTTCAAACCCGAGAGATGAAGGCGATCTTGAGTACCGCCAGTGCGACAAGCCTCTGCGCGAATTAACTCAGGCTACAGGTCATGCAGTCAGAGCAGTTTATCTTTATGCGGGCATGGCTGACTACGCGTCTGAGACTGAAGATAAAGACTTGCAGGGTGCATGCGGAAGACTTTGGAAGAATATCGTTGAACGCAAAATGTATGTGACGGGCGGTATCGGTTCGACAGTTTTAGGTGAAGCATTTACTGTCGATTACGATCTTCCTCCTGATACTGCTTATGCGGAAACTTGCGCTTCCGTAGGTTTGATGTTTTTCGCATCGCGCATGCTCGAAAACGAACTCAAAGGCGAATATGCCGACGTAATGGAAAGAGCTTTTTACAACACGGTCCTTGCAGGAATGCAGCTGGACGGAAAAAGATTTTTCTATGTAAATCCGTTGGAAGTGAATCCCGGGATTTCAGGCGTTGCTGTTACACACAAGCACGATCTTCCTGTAAGACCTAAATGGTATCAGTGCGCATGCTGTCCGCCCAATGTCGCAAGACTTATCGAGTCATTCGGAAAGTATGCTTATGGTGAGAATGAATCCACATCCTTCTGCCACATGATCGCTTCAGGCAAAGTCGGATTTAGAAACGGAATGACTCTTGAATGTGAGACAGATTATCCTCACGGTATGAAAGTGAAATACACTGTAAAAGGTAATGGGAAACTTGCGGTTCATATACCCGGTTGGAGTAAAGATTTCAGTGTTGCCGTGAATGGCGGGCCGGTTCATCCCGGGCTTGATAACGGATATATTTACTTTGACATTAACGGATCTTCTGATATTGAGATCAAACTCGATGATAAACCTCATTTTGTATATGCATCAAGCAGGATACCCAGAGCAGCAGGAATGGTCTCTTTAAGAAGAGGACCTCTTGTTTACTGCTTTGAAGGAGTCGATAACGGAAGTGTGAAAACGCTCCGAATTGACAGGAACTATGCACCTGTTGTATCTTCTTACTCCACCGAATTGCAGGCTGATACTTTAAGTGTAAAAGCTGTGCGCGAGAACGACAGTGAAGAGCTTTATTCTGATGTTCCTCCTGCAGTTACACCTTGTGAAGCAACGGCTGTTCCGTACTACACATGGGGCAACCGTGGAGAGACTGAAATGCGTGTATGGATGAATTAAAATGAGAAGATTATTTGAGATAGATCTGAAAGATTATGACGGATGCACGAAGGTCTTTAAGAGACCTTCTGCAAGAGCGGTCATCTTCAAGGGAGATAAGATAGCTCTCGTTTATGCAACTAACGAGAAGTACTACAAGTTCCCAGGCGGCGGCATTCACGAAGATGAAGACAAGCGTGAAGCCTTGCTTAGAGAAGTAAAAGAAGAAGTCGGATTAACTGTTATCCCTGAGAGCATTAAAGAATACGGAAGTGTTCTCAGAAGGCAGAGAAGTGACAGGGATCCCGATACTATATTCGAGCAGGAAAACTTTTATTATTTCTGTGAAGTAGAAGACAAAACAGGCGATCAGAATCTTGATGAATATGAGAAAGACGCCGGCTTCATGCTGGTCTATGCCGATATCGATGATGCGATAAAGACCAATGGTGAATTTAAGAGTGAATGTTTCTTTAATGAGGTCATGATAGGACGCGAAAGACGGGTTCTGGAGATGATCAGGGAAGAGATCTGTCAGTCTTAAGATTCCGTTTGACGCCGGTTTTCAGGCATATCTCCGGCTTTTCTGCAAACATTTTTACAGATTATCAACATTATTGTTTCCGACTGTTGCTTAAGCATCAGTGGGGCCCTGCATTGCCGGTGGTTTGCGGCCTTTTCTACTGCAATAATGAGGCCATCAAACAAAAACAAACTTACAAATTGCGGGAGGAACAAAACAATGGACGGAAAAACATTTATCTTCGTAGTAGCTTTCTTAGCAGCAGTAGCACTCGTAATCTTAGGAATCTTTTCAATGGTATTCGATAACCTGACAATAGCATCATCAAGGGTTTACCTGGATTTCATCTTTGCAGGAGTTCTCGCATTCCTGGCTATCATTCAGTACAAGGCTTTGGAATGCGGCGAGAAGGCATAAGCTGATAAAAACATATAAGACCAAAGGACATAAAAACAAAAGCCGGGCCTCTCTGATAAGAGACACCCGGCTGTTTTATGTTTCTATTCCTTATTCTTCCTTAAGTATCTTTACCGGCTCAAGTTTTGTGATGCCCCTGCCGCATGTGAACGCAGTGATGACGGCACACAGCATGATGAGCACTGCTGTAATTACGAACCAGATCACGTTGGTGTCGAATGCTATCTGGCTTATCCCGAAGAATGAGAATACGATCAGGAACAGCTTGTTTGACACAGCTAGATACAGAATGATTCCAAGAACGATACCGGCAGCGATGGTCGGGAGATTCGTCATGAGCGTTCTTCTGATGAGCTCACCTGATGTATAACCGAGTGCCTTTGATACACCGATGTTGGTCCTCTCGCGGATGACCTGGGCACGTGTCAGGAGAAGCTGTGTAAGGATAACGACAAAGCACGTTGCGATTACAAAGATCACGCAGATGCCTTCCATTGCCTTGGTTACGGTCTCGATGGAAGAAGCCAAAATGTCTTCGCCAAGTGAGAATGTATAATCAGGATAATCCTTTTCCCACTGCTTCTTGATCTCTTTTGCTTTGGCGGGATCATTAAGGAAGATCAAGGCTGTCTCATACTTGTATTCTGAGTTGAGACGCTTTGCACCTTCTTCGCTCAGAAGTGCCTTTTTACCGGTGTTGTTCATCTTCTGGTCGATGCCGCAAACAGTGTAGGGAACCGTGCCGGAATCAGTCAGTGATTTTACGTTGACGATATCGCCTAAAGTAACATTAAGATTATCTGATTCAACGGATGTAAGAACGATCTCGTTGCCGTTATGGGGAAGGTGGCCTTCGAGAAGATAATCATTTCTGATGTTATCCACATCGCGGAATACATCGATGCCAAGAGTTTCTGTATGATCCAGATATGAGACCTCAACAGTTTTTAATGAAGATCTAGTGTTGACGCTCTGAACATTGGGATCATTTTTTATCTCTTCGAGAAAATCTTCATCGCCGCCGGTGGTTGCCATAATGTCTGAGAACTCAACGCCGACTACTTTAAGCAGCATCTTGTTATCGAGTGCCCAGTTCTGGAAAAGGGCAAAACCGATGAGTGTTGATGCGGTAAGGACTGTGACGATCAGGATAATGAAGATGCTCTTTTTCACTGCACCGAAGTTGTTCTTGCATGCAATGGCGAGTTCTAAAGGAAGGCGGCTCGTCTCGAGCGGGAAGTGGTTCTTTTTGAAGTTATGTGCCGTGATGCCGCTTCTTAAAGATTCCAGTACAGTCATCTTTTTATATGATCTTGTAGCGATGAATGCGCCGATAAGAACCATAAGAGGGATGCCCGCGAGCGTGCTTAAAAGTGCAATAACGTTAACGCCTCCGGTACCTGACAATCCGTTTAACATGCCGGACAGGTTATTCAAGGGTGCGCTGCAGAGTATGCCTGCCGCGATTCCTGCACAGGTTGCGATGATGCCGATGATCATCTGTTCTGTAATGCATGCCAGACGAAGGCTTTTCGCGGTGTAACCTGTTGCCTGCAAAAGGCCGATGTTCTGGATGTTGAGTTCGATGAAGTTCTTGATCGAGAAGTGCATGATGATGACTGACATTATGATCAGGATGAGCGTGAATACCATGATCAGAGAACATGCGATCTTGGATACCGCAGTAGTAGCCATCTCCATGGTCTCCTTTGTGACCGTGAATGCAGACAGTTCTCCGGGGAGGGCTCTCTGGACTGCCAATTCATATTCGTCGATGTCTGTGCCTGCTTTAGTATCTGCATATGCTACTACCATGTTGCCCATCGCATCAGTATCAGCAGAGATCTGTTCGAAAACATCATGACTGACTAATGTATATACATAGCTGATGTTCATTGTTGTTGCGAAATAAATATTCTCAACGTAGCCGGCAACTTTGAAATTATATTCCTTACCACCGATAGTGATGCAGTAGGTTTCGCCAATGCCGACAGTATAAGAGAGGTAGTAGGGCAGGATTATCTCGTCGTCACGGATATTTTTATATTCATCCGGGAATGCATTGAGCTCGGTCTGCTGAGAGGAATCGAATATCTGAAACTCATTGGACATTGCATCTTCAGAACTCATGCTGCCGTAATAGTAATCTGCCGCAGTCAATATCGAAGTTATGACCTCACATTTTTCCGTGTTATCTACGGATTCGACAGCTTCTTTCATTTCTTCCGGACTTATATTGTTGACGCATACATAAAGGTCTGACGAATGGTATTTTTCCTCGCACTCTTTCATCGTCTTATCTCCGGACAATATCAGTGAGATGCTGGAGAACATGAGGACTGCCGACAGGAAGATAAGCGCGAAAAGGATCGCGACTTCACCTTTATGTTTCTTGATGTTGTTTTTTGCTATAAAGAATAACGGATACATAATTTACCACCCCATGTTGCCAAGAAAATCGCGGAGCTGCTTGTGACGCTCCCTGTTCTCACCATCGTAAGGATCGAGTGTTATCTCATCGCAGATGACGCCGTCCCTTAAATAGAGGATCCTGTTTCCTCTTTCTGCTGCTGCGATCGTGTGCGTTACCATTACGATGCTCTGACCTCTTTTGTTCATGTCTGTGAGGACATCCAATACTGCAGTGGTATTCTGTGAGTTAAGAGCGCCTGTGGGCTCATCTGCAAAGAGGATCTCAGGTTCGTTGATGACTGATCTTACGAGTGCGACTCTCTGCTTTTCGCCGCCGGATAACTGGTTGGGGAACTTGCCGTAGCAGTTGTCGTCGAGTCCTACCTGCTTAAGAAGCTTTTTAGCATGCTCTGCGATATCTTTTCTGTTCTTGCTCTTGAGAAGACCGGATACGATGATGTTGTCCATGACACTCATCGTGTCATTCAAGTAGTTCTGCTGGAAAACGAATCCGCAGTGTCTTCTTCTGAAGATTGCGAGTTTGTCGTTGTTGTAATCCGAGATCTCCTCGTTGCCGTATGTGATCGATCCGAGGCTCGGGCGGTCCATGCCGGAGAGTGAGTAGAGAAGTGTGCTCTTGCCTGCGCCGGAGTCTCCCATTATTACCGTGAAGTCGCCTTTTCTGATCTCAAGATTAAGATTCTTTAAAACGTGCTGCTGAACGCTCTCGTTTGAGAATGTCTTGCAGAGGTCTGTTGCTCTAAGTATTGTTTCCATTTGTATCTTTCCCTTTCGTTTTTGGTTTGTCAGAATTCTTACACTGCAATCTTACGTCTCCCGGAGCAAGAATACTTTACACAGACCTTGTTCAATTCTTAACTGTTTCTTACATGAATACCTGACGTATTTCGGTAACGGTCCGTTGTGTTATACTTCGAAATATGAATTATAACTGTTTAATTATCGATGATGAAACTGATCTTTCCCGCATGACGCAGGAATACTTTGAGATGTTCGGCGTAACATGCGCTGTTGCATCCACATCTGAAGAATGCCTTACTTTTCTTAATGAGAACACGGCAGATATCTTCCTTTTGGATATCAATCTCGGCAATGAGAGCGGCTTTGCCCTTTGCAAACAACTGCGCGAAAAGTACGACACTCCGATACTTTTCATCTCCGCGCGACAGAGCGATGACGATGTTCTTGTTGCCCTCAACATCGGCGGAGACGATTATATAAAGAAACCTTATACATTAAGTGTTCTTCTTGCCAAGGTTAAGGTACAGCTCAAAAGACTTGAAGCAATGAAGCAGTTGGGAGGCAATTCTGCCAAGGCTTCAGATGAGATCTTCACGATCGATTCAGCCACCATGAGCTGCACCGTTGAAGGAAGGAACGTACAGCTCAAGTCAAAAGAGTTCCAGCTCCTTTCATGCCTTTATTCGCACAGGAATACTATCGTTACCAAGGAACAGCTTTTCAAAGAGGTCTGGGGAGATTCTTTCTATTCTGACAGCACGCTTAACGTGCACATCCGCCGCCTCCGTGAGAAGATCGAGTCTGATCCCAACGAACCGCGATTCATAAAGACGGTCTGGGGCACCGGGTACATCCAGGAGACGCATTAATGAAGATCAGGATAATCGCGATCCTCTATACAATAGTGATCCTCATCTGCGGTATTGTTCTGTGGAACAAGATCGACAAAGGTTCATCTTATTCCATAGACATGCTTGACCTCAACACAAAGCGTGATGAGATAGAGTCAAAGCTTTTGGAAGGAAGCGATATCCCATCTCTCGAGAACGAATACAACTGCAGGATCGTTCTTGTATCTGATGATGACTACGAGACAATGAATAACTACTTCATCAAGGAAGGGATGTCTGTTTTCGACTACTTTGAAGACGGAGTCATCGCAGGTAAGATCGCGTTCAATGCGAGGGCGGAAGAGTTTGCCGCGAGGACCAGGGAAGCCAAGGTGCAGATGTTCTGGGTGCTCGGTTCGGTCTATGCCGCTGGCATTTTGCTGCTGCTGCTCATTTGGTATTTCTATATAAGACCTTTCAATAAGCTTTCTGATTTTGCTGCGAGCGTATCTAAAGGCAATCTCAACGTTCCTCTTAACATGGACAGGCATAACTACTTCGGTGCATTCACCGAATCTTTCGACCGCATGAGAGAAGAACTCAAGCTCTCAGCTGAGCGCGAAGCTGCAGCAAACAGGAGTAAACAGGAACTCGTTGCGGAGATCTCCCACGACATAAAGACTCCTGTCGCTACTATAAAAGCGACATGCGAAGTAATGGAGATCAAGTATAAAGAAGACGACATCCGGGAGAAAGTATCGGTCATCAAGTCGAAGGCTACATCGGTTGAACACCTCATCGACAACATGTTCCGTGCAACTCTTGATGACCTCGACGAGCTCAAGGTCACGCCTCGTGAAGAGAGCTCACTGATAATTGAAGACATGCTTGCAGGCCTCAGATTTTACGGCACGGTTGAGCAGAAAGGTTCTGTTCCCGAATGCCTTATCCTTGTTGATAAACTGAGGCTTGAACAGGTAATAGACAACATTGCCGGCAACTCATTTAAGTATGCGGGAACTACTCTCGAAGTGGAATACAAATCCGATCCGGATAACATCCATGTGATCTTATCTGACAGAGGTCCCGGCGTTCCCGAGAAAGAACTTGCCATGCTGACAACCAAGTTCTACCGTGGTTCGGAAGCAGCCGGATCAGGCAAGGACGGCAGCGGCTTAGGTCTTTATCTCGCATCAAGATTCATGGAGAAGATGGGTGGCGGACTCGACTTAAAGAACCGTGAAGGCGGCGGATTCACGACTGAGATAGTGATTAAAAAGGTATAACGGATATGAATGGCACACTCTATGTTTCTGATCTTGACGGCACTCTGATGAGGAATAATGAGAAGCTGTCTGAATATACGATAAAGACTTTAAACGAACTTCTAAGGCAGGGTCTGCCATTCACTTTTGCTACTGCGAGATCAATCGAGAGTGCCAGGGTCATCACGGGAGAACTGGAGATAAAACTTCCTGTAATAACCAGAAACGGTGCAGTGCTGGCCGATAACAAAACGGGAAAGCATCTTCAAAAATCCGTTTTTACAAAAGAGGAAGTGGAACTTTTGAAGCAGATGCTTCCGGAGCTCCCGTCATGCGGTTTTGTGTCCTGTTTTCTGGATGACATAATGATCCGCACATACATGCCGGCAGATTACACGGAGGGTCTTAAAAGCTATATCGATTACTATAAAAACGATCCTTCAATGGTAAAAGCAGAAACAATGGATGAGATGTTCCAGGGAACTCCCGGCTACGTTACCATTATCGGCTCACGCGAGACTATCTCGCCTTTATATGAGAAGGTTAAGCAGTATAAAGGATGGGAAAGCCTGTTTCAAAAGGACACTTACAGGGATGAATTCTGGCTTGAGATCTGCCCTCAAAACTGCACAAAGGCAAAGTCGATCCTGAAACTTAAAGAACAATTGGGATTTGAAAAGCTCGTTGTTTTCGGAGATTCACTAAACGACATTTCCATGTTTAAGATCGCAGACGAATCCTACGCAGTAGCTAACGCCATGGACGAATTAAAGAAGATCGCCACTTACATCATCGGCAGTAACGAAGAAGATTCCGTAGTTGATCTTTTGAAGGAAAGATTTAATAACCCATCTCTTTGAGTTCTTTCACGATGTCCACATAGAAGTTCGTGATATCCGCAACTTCGTCTTCTGAAGTGGCAGCACGTGAAGTAAATCTTCTGCGTCTGATGTCAACTACATCAGCATGTGAGACGCCTCTGTAAGAAGGTGTCGTGCGTACGCCTTTGAAGTTCTCCCACTTGGCGGAATCTACCGATACCATGCCGTCGTTCTCACCGTCGAATCTTCTGATGACGGGATAGGTGATACAGAATACGGGATCAGAAAACGAACCCTTGCACTTGAATGCGTAGCTCTGGCAGTAGATGTTGTCGGGAGCAGGGTTATCAATATTGAACTGCTCTGCTGTCCTGGTAGTGAAAAGATCGAAGCAGTCGTAGCTGTCAGGATTCTTGTCGCCTAAGATCTTCATCCAGACGTCCGTGCCCCATGCGGCAGTCTTTACCATCCATTTTGGAGCCCTCATGAGGAAGTCGACAGTCTTTGAACCGTGGTGCGGAGTGTCGATCGTGGTGACCGATGCGACCTTGTCTGCATAGCCGTGATTGATGAGATATCTTGCTTCAAGTCCGCCTTTGGAATGGGCGAGGATATTGACCTTTTTGGCACCGGTCTTGGCTAGGACTTCATCTAAGCTTTTGGCGATTATGTCTGCGTTGCTCTCAACGGAACCTACGGAATCCTGATGTCCGAAAAAGACTTTAGCACCATGTGACTCAAGTCTCTTGGGAACTCTGCCCCAATAGCACAGATGCTTTCTGTCGCGGAATCCCATTCCGTGAACCATGAGTAATGGATATTTTAAACTGCAATCGTTGCTCATATAATCTTCTCCCTAAGGTTTCCGGCCTTAAGGGGAGTATAACGCGGTATTATACATTGTTCAATACTGAATTTAGATTAAGAGCGCCTTTTCCTCAGAATTGCCACAGAGTGATCAGGATACGGATGCCTGACGCTTTTCGCGCCAGAGCTTTAAAGCAACGAAAGCAATAGCGAGGCCAATGCCCGTAACGATGACGCTTACGGTCAGCATGAAATCAACACCCTTGATGTCGAGAAGACGGCCGCAGACGAGGCTTGAGAAAACACCGCCCAAAGTGATCGAGCAGTTGATATAGGCCTGGCCCTTGACCTGGTCTAAGCGTGCCATGGTCCGGTTGACGAAGTATGCGCCGGCGGGGATGAAGACTGCATATGCAAACATCTGGAAAGCCTGGCTGATATATACGACAGCCATATTGGGCGCAATGAGCATCAGGAGATGCTTGATGAAGAATGCGATGCCCGAGATGAGAAGGAGATTCTTTACCGAGATCTTCTTCATTATCTTATTGATCAGGGCCATTGTGGGGAGTTCTAGGAATGCGGCGCAGCTGACGGCGATACCCATCTGGGTCTCGGTTCCGCCCAAGGGAGTGATGACCTGGATCATGTAGTCGTTGATCGCGTTGTGGGCAAAGAAGAAGCACACGGCGCCGAGCACGAACAGCATAAAGGACGGATATGTCCTGATGAAGCTTATGAGATTGTTGTGCGCCGTCTCTGTTTTCGCTGCGGGCGCAGTCTTAACTTCAGGCTTTTTGAAGAAGAATAAAACGACCAGAGCTATGGACAGGAAAATAATGTCCAGGATCATGAGGATGTTGACGCCGAACCATCCGATCGCCTTGCCGGTGAAGATCGATGTGATCGCAAATCCGCATGAGCCGAGGCCCCTTGCAAGACCGTAGTAGATGTTGCATCCTGCTGCTTCATATTCGAAATACATTGCGGTGATGATCGGCTGATAGACCATCTGAACCATATAGATAAGAGCGAATATTATGAATATCACCACTATGCCGTTCTTGATCAACAGAAGAAGTACGGAACCTATAAGAAGGAGCGCCGTCGATGCCATTGAGACGTTGCGGTTTGTGAGTTTTCCCTGTTTGTCGATGAGACCTGCCACGATCGGCTGGAAGATGACGGACAGGATGTTTGCGAGCGCAAGGGTGATCCCGATAAGTGTGTTGGAGAAACCCTTTTCGAGAAGGAAAACTGATGCATAAGCATGTATGCCGCTATAGACGGCAAAGTATGTCGCATTGATGATGATGTATCTTAAAGTCCAGAATTTTTTGCCCGATGACATAAAGCACCTTCCGTTGTTTCCTGATCGATATGCAAATGCTAACATATATGCGGAATTATACTAATTAGACTTGTTGGATAATTATCAAGGAGATTGCATGGAATATCTGCATTATATATATGAATTTATCTCAAATCCGATCCTGGATGTGCTGATGGGACTGGCCGGTCTGATCCTGGTATCAGGTATATTTCTTTTGTACCAGATGGCTTTGGCGAAGGCATTTTGCGCCAAAATGACAGATATCGAAGTGTTCGGGTTCAAATATTCCAGGAACAGTGCAGGCAAGTGGGAATACAGGGGACACAGGGTCAAGCTTGCCTTCTCAGGAGTCTCCGCCATTGATATAGAGAATCACCCTGAGATCGACGGCGATAAGATGATCCAAAAGGATAAGTCGCACATGCTGGCTACTAGTCTTCTGACCACCATCACAGGTCTTGGCATTTCCTCCGGCTGCATTATCTGGTCGTTTACCATCTACTATGCTTTCCCGGCATCTGTGGTATTCCTCACGGGTTTCTGGGTCCTGCTGTTTACGGTCGGAAGACTCATTCTGGTCTTATCGACCATGACCAAGATCTACTCGAAAAACTCTCTGGGAAGCTATCAAATGAGGGCAATATCTCTTTTGAGATCCGGCGTCCCTTACGAGAAACTGGACCTCAAATCCGTCAGGGAATTAAACCTTAAAAAAGTATGGGAAACTGAACGCAAAATGTATTTCCCTGTCTATTTCCAGTATCTCGATGCCTGCGGTTTTTACGACAGGATGCCTGAGGCAGTCGATGATGTTGAGAGGATACTTAATGCCGCAGCGGTAAGCAAGGCAGATATCGGCGTTTACATGAACCTCATCTACTACTATTCTTATCACCGCCCGACACCCTCAGCAGCGAAGGAATACTATCACAGGATAATTAATGATGTCGAAAAGGACACGGACCCGAATACGATGAGGATCAGGGGATTCTATGAGCTTAACTGTTTTGGCAATCCGGTTAAGGCGAGGGAACTTTCAATGAAGGCTTTGGAAGGACTCGATACCGTCTCCATACCCGTTGAAAGGGAGTACGAGAGAAAATGTATTGCCAAACTAAACAATGCAATAGATAACTTTAATCACGCTTAATGTATATTTGCCAAAATATTTAATATTTTCTTCACAAAGTTGCCACATTTTACATTTTGGCATGTTATAATTCAGCCATTAAACTGGAGGCGACTATGAATAAGGGAATAATTAATAAAATAGTCAAAGCAATCGGCGGGTTTGGAATCGCCGGCTTGGTTGTCTCAACAATAGCAATATCTGTAAAAGCTGACGGTTATTCCGGCATTACGGTCGACGGTGATTTCAGTGACTGGGACAGTGTTACCAAGTACGACTGCTTAAGCGAGAGCAGCCGCGTAAATAACGTCGCAATGGTCTGGGACGGCGACTGGATCTACATCTACATGGATGAAGTCCAGCAGAATTCAGCTTCCTGGTCAAGCGACACACACAACACTCACGGTCAGTTCAACATCAAGACAGATCTTGGTTATGTTTTGGTCGTAACCGTAAGAGATAACGGTGCGGCAGGAAATATAATCGAAGTAACTGATGTTACGACAAACGAGACTTATACGGCAGAAAACGGCGGAATAGAAGTTGCATTCAACAGTGATTATTCCGTATGGGGAGCTCCTACCCTCACGGAGATCGCAATCCCTTCAAGCCTTCTTCCGCAGTATTCTTCAACGATCAATTTCGGATACTATCTCGGCGGAGACATAATAACTGACGTTGCTGATGCAAGCGGCATCATTATCGATGATCCCGACGATCCGACACCTACACCCGCACCTTACAATGACGGTTCGGAAATCGTAATCGATGGTGATTATCACGATTGGGACTACTATCCGGTAATCACGATCCAGTACGATTCATCCGGTATGGAAAACACATATAACGACGCTGACGGCTCCATCTATCAGAGAGACGGCGACGCTTATGTTCACTGCATCGCCAACGAATTCAGCAAGCAGGATACAGGCTATAAGTATGGCTCCGAGTTCCTGGAAGTAACGGTTCTTTTCGGATATTCCCATACAAAGCTCATCGCAGTTGAGTTAGGTCCTGACGGCAGTCTCGACTGGAGTTTGCATGATAAAGCAACTTCACTTTCTGAAGGCACACATCACTATGCGTTATTCTATTTCGCAGATTCGCAGGCATCTACAAGCATCTATGATATACAGTCCGGTGACCACTATCTTGGTGAGATGTATGTCACTGTCGGAGAACATCAGGATGAGACAGAGTTCTGGTTTGACATTGCCGCCCTTGCTGAGTGCGGCGGGATCGAACCTGATGAGTCACAGTCCGTATTCGTTCACTTCCACAGAGTCGGCTGGCCGATGCTTGAGACATCGGGTGTATCGACAGGTCCTGTTTTCGTAGCACTGTTATCTACGGTTGCAGCAGGCTCTTATCTCACCCTTAACCGCAGAAAGAAGGCCGGATGATATATGTAGTCGCTGCCGCCGCAATCGGATTGTGGGTCTGGATCCTCCGTGTACTTCGAAAAGCAGGACTTAAGTTCTGGAGATACCTTTTAGGTTCCTGCGGAATCTTTCTCATCCTTCTCATACTCGTAAGACCATGGTTGGTTTTGCCTCTGGCAAGACTCATTGCGGCCATCGCCGGCATATTCGGAAAAGTAACCGGTTTTTACCAGGCTTACTACCGTTACGGCGTAATCTTCATCGAATCACTTAACGGTGCGATCACGGTCAATATCGATCTTGAGTGTTCAGGCTTTATCGAGATATCGGCATTTGTATCGCTTCTTGCATTCTACGGAATCTATAACATTCCGGAACGTATCTATATAGGTGCTATCGGCACGCTTTACACGATGCTTACCAACGCTTTGAGAATTGCCGTTATATGTACCATGATCCATTTCCTCGGAACGGATTACTACTATGTCGCACACACGGTCGTAGGAAGGATCGTTTTCTATGTGCTTCAGGTAATACTGTACTTCTATATATTCACCAAGCCGCATGTCCTTAAGATGAAGACGGGCGACTTCGGTTACAACAAGAAAGAGGAAATAACTTCAAAGAGCGGGGGAGATGCCCAATGAACCAGTTCATGACGCACATCCTTAACCCGTTCTTTTACTGGCTTGCGTGGATCATTATCCCGCTCCTCGTAGAAGTACTTCCTTCAATCGGTTCATTCTTTGTGCTTCTCCATCAGAAGCATAAGAAATCTAAGATGGAAAGACCAGCTATCTGGCCTGACATCGTTCTCATTATCCCGGTCTACAATTCCGAGGACAGCCTTGAGGAATGTCTTGAATCGATTAACAAGAGCGATTATCCCAACGAGCACATGGAAATCTATCTCGTTAATAACATGAGCCAGGACAAGAGCTTCGATGCTTTTGCAAGAGCGCAGGAACAGTTCCCGACACTCCGTATGAACTGGCTCAATTCCGGTCAGGGCAAATCAAGAGCTTTGAACCTTGCCATATACAACAGTAAGGGTACATATCTCATCAACATCGACTCAGACGGATACCTCGAAAGATATGCTATTTCCAACATGGTCCTCTATCTTGAGAATCACCGTGAATATACATGCCTTACGGGTTCCATTCTCATAAGACCAGACAAGATCGAGAAGTATAAGTCTTTTAAAGCAAGACTTTTCAGAAGGATCGAGTTCTGCGAATACGCACAGGCATTCCTTGCCGGAAGGAATTTCGACTCCGAGACAAACTCAATGTACACTTTGTCCGGTGCTTTCTCCGCATTCAGAATGAGTTCCATCCGCAAGTCGCATCTTTACAATACGGAGACTATCTCGGAGGATACCGAGATCACTTTCCAGATGAGATATATCCAGAAACAGAAGGTCGGCATATGTGTTGACGCAATCTATTTCACGGATCCCATTGAGGGTGTAAACAAGCTTTACACACAACGCCAGCGCTGGCAGAGAGGATCTCTTGAAGTCGCAAGACTTTATCCGCAGAGTAAATTAAGGCCGTGGAGATTTGCTACGGATACAAATATCCACACATTGCTTTTCGACCACACATTCGCATTCCCGAGAATGATCTGGTATCTCGCCTTGATCGTGCTTATGGCATATGGTTATTCGAGCACAACGGTATTGCTGTCCATGGGTGCTATTTTCGCGTTCTACATCGTATGCGGATACATGTATTTCTATATCGGACAGTATCTGTTAAAGCCTTTCCCTGACATAAGGTCGTACTATTTGAGGCAATGGGTCGTCGTAGCTCTCCTGCCTTTCTATAACTTCGTTGTTTTCTTTATAAGACTTGCAGGAATCATCAACAGTATCAATACAAAGAGCAGCTGGAAGACCGACACACTTACAAGGGAATTCGAGAAATTCCGTCTCGCTGCAAGAGAGCAGCTCGGCAAGATATCGGACTTCATTAAGAGATTTAGAGAGCTAGTCAATAACGAGGAAGAGTATTATGAATAAGCAATCGAAGAAAGCACTGATCATGATGACTGTCGCGGTCATGCTGATGGCCACGGTCCTCACGGCATTCGCAGTCTGGCAGATCCACAATTATGAGCAGGGTGTAGCCGAGCTCTATGCACAGGAGCAGGACGGCTACGTTGAGATCGTCGCAAGACAGATCGAACTCTATGGTGACATCGCAGGCGATGCGTTCGTTGAAGACACAATTGAGATGCTCGACTCCACATCACAGCGTTACTGGACACTCGATAACTCAGAATACTTCCTCTTCGTTAAGAGTATCAGTGAGACTAACGTTTATAAGACTTTCTCAACAGACACTTTCTATAACACACAAAGTGCGCAGTCTTTCCTGAGCACACTCGTCCAGGGAAAAGTTAAGCACGCGATAATCTCTCTTGAAGGCACGAAGTATGTCGCATCGGGAATCATTTTCGAGTACAACGGCACGGAATACAGACTCTGCCTTCTCACCGATTACGACATCATGCTCACGAATAATGCATACCTGAGCAGCAAGCTTTATCTCCTGATCGTGCTCATCCTGCTTATCGCGCTTCTTATTATCGCGGTTATCTATTTCACGATGAAGCTTATCGAAGCAAGGAAAAAAGTTGACAGCATCAAGGCAGTCAATACCGAACTTAATAACTATATCGACTATCTCGACAACGTAGTCATGGGAAGAAACCAGGCATCGATCATAACCGGTGAGGGAAGGATCATGAGACTTCTTCACAGGATCGACGAGAGAAGGATATACCCGTGCGCATTTGTCAGGATAAAGCTTGAGACAGGCGCCATGATGAGCTTCTACGAGAAGAACAGCAAGCTCCTGGGCGACGATGTCGTATGGCTCAGATACTGCAAGGACGGCTTCATGCTCCTCTTCGGTGTAAGGACCGCTGAGCAGGCAATGAAGATCATCGAGAGCAAGATCCCGGAAGCAGAGATCCCGGAAGATATACTCGCATACAACACTGATGACGATCTTAACGCAACAGGGCTTTACGAAGCCTTGGTCAAAGCATAAAGGAGGATGAATCAATGCTCAGATATTACAGGATTAAAGCTTATCTTAACGCAAGCCACTTCGTCGTTTTTGACGGCAAGAAGGGCGATACGCATCCTCATACATGGGAGTTCGTTGCCACGGTCTATACGACAGGCAGCAACATCATAAAGTTCACTGAACCTGAGAAGATGATCATGAAGGTTTTCGAGCCTTATCAGAACCAGGTCATGAACGAGATCGAACCGTTCAATGCGATCATTCCTTCACTTGAGAACATGACGGAATTCTTCGCAAAGCAGATTGCTGAAACGGTTAAGCCCATCGAATATCACTTAAGAAGATTTGAAGGCAGTGAGACACCTGTCAGAACATACGGCGTCAGATTCCCTGAAGCAGAGGGCATCGAAGATGAGAATGACGCAGACGAAGTAGAAGCAGCTATTGGAAGACTGGAGAAGGGTTTTGAACTCTAAGACTAAGAACATCGTTGTCGCGGTAATAAGCGTCATATTAAACATCGCAGTAGCTTTAGGCGTCATCTGGGCCGTAAGCAGAAGTGGTGTTCTTATCAAGGGTTCCGACTCCATGTACCACATTTACCGCGGCGACTGGATATTGAATTCGATCGAAGCAGGAGACAAGTGGCCCCTTTATAATCCGGTCTGGTATAACGGCGTAGAGCTCATGCGTTACTGGCCTCCCGTAGCCGCATATCTCATGGCTTTCTGCCAGTTTGTCGCAAGAAGTCTTCCTTCCATATTCACGGATAATTATGTTTTCGAAGGATTCGCAGTATTCTGCGGAATCGTCTATCTTTTGGGAGCTCTCACATGGAACATCGCAGGCTTCGTTAAGAAGAGACCTGTTACAGGCATGATCTTCGGTATCCTGTGGTTCTTCATGCCGCAGAGCTTACATGTTCTTTATGCAGAAGGTAACCTCCCGAGAAGCATCATCATGGCTATATTCCCGCTGGCATTCTTATTCATCAATGAATACCTGAAGAAGGGCGGAGTAAAGAACTTCATTGGAACCGCAGTCGCTTTTGCGCTGATGTGCGCATGCCACGTCGGTTACTCGGGCATGGTCGCTATCGCATGGCTCATCTATCTTTTGGTTTACAGACTCTGCTGCTTTACGGGCATGAACAAGATCCAGAAATCAGGCAAAAGAGATCTGGAACTTATCGTTGCCGTAATATGCGGTTTTGCCTTTATCGGTATCGTATTGTTCCCGTCATTAAAGGGCGGACTTGCATCCAACACATCCAACGCAAGCCAGGCAGCGGAAGGCTTTTTCCAGAGCATACTGATCACGCTTAACCCTATTGGAAAACTTAAGGGCGGATTTACCACATCATACTTTGGTATCGTCTCATTCCTGCTCGCAGCATTCGGTGCTGTAGCAAGCAAGAGACGTGCACGTGCCGGATTCATTACAGCGCTCATCATCGTATTGCTCACAACGAAAACTGCAGCACCGGTATTCCAGCTGCTACCCGGCGGTTCACTCATGTGGATGATGCGTTTCATGCAGATCGCTGCCGCAATGATCTTCTTCTCGATGCTTGAATGGGACAGCCTTAAAAAGCCCATACTTGCTGTCATCATCGCTTTGCTTGCAGTTGACTGTGGTATCTGTGTTAAGGCGTTCATCCCACAAAAAGACGAGAAGACAGTCGTCAGCAGTTATTATGAGGATATAAAAGAAGAGACTCTTATCGACGAAGCAAAAGCCATGACTAAAAACCGTATTGCTGTTATCGATAGTGTCTCCCCTATGGAAAGCTTTGTGTTCTACCTTACAGATTACGAAGGCTCAGTCAACCAGTTGTTCGGACAGGGCTGGGAAGCTGCATCAACATCACTTCAGATTGCCCAGATCAACGAAGCATACGATAACGGTTACTACTATTTCATGTTCGACAGACTCCTCGAGATGGGATGCGACACGGTTATCGTTAAGAAAAATGCAGCAGCAGTTTTCCATTATAACGAGACGGAAGCAGAAGCTGCGGCTGAATTAAGAGGATACACTAAAGAATATGATGAAGGCATTTATGTCGTATTCCACTACAACGGCATTGAAGGTGCTTACGGTACCATAACAAAGTACGACGGTATCGCGATCGGTAACGGTGCATACTACATCTCCATGATGTTCCCGACTATCTGTGAGGCTCCGAGTGAATACATTGATGACTTCACTTTGGAAGAGCTTTCAAGCTACAAGACAATCTACCTTGACGGTTTCCTGTATCACGATGTTGAAGTTGCAGAAGACCTCATTACAAAGGCCGCCGAAGCAGGCTCAGAGGTATATGTTCTTGCAGACGGAATCCCTGAAAACTATCAGACAAAGACGAACAGATTCCTTGGAGTAGAGTGCCAGTCCGTACAGTTCGATAACGGTTTCCCGGCATTCCAGACAACGAAGTTCGGTGAGATCGAGCTTGCATTGTTCCCTGATGAATTCAAGAACTGGAAGACAGTTTACATGAACGGCTTAACGGAAGTTCTCGGTTATTCCGAAGTCCTTGATGAACAGATGCCTTTCTGGGGTAAGGGAACTAACGATAACATCACATTCATAGGCTTCAACCTTACTTACTATTATTCACGCACAAGAGACAGGAACGTCGGTGCCATCCTTGCAGGAATAATCGATGTAAGTGATCATGAAGTGCCGGAAAGGCAGATAGTTCCGCTCGATATCACATACGGCGATAACTCGATCACTATATATTCACCCGAGGATAACGTAAATACGTCGATTGCCGAGCATGATATCTTCAGGGGCGATTTCAGGACATTTAACAGACTGGTATTCGTCGACAAAGGCGAGACGGAGATCACATACAGTTATCCTTATCCCGTTCAGGGAATTCTTGTAACCCTTGCAGGTGTTGCGGTAGCGATAGTAATGGTTGTTTACATCAGGAAAAAGAAGCCTGTTGATTAAATATAGACAACCTTCTATATTTAGATAATTGCTTTAATACGTTTATAACGGAGATATGTAATGAACGAGTCAGGAAAAAACATAGTAAACGTTGTATTGTTTGAGCCCGAGATTCCTCAGAATACGGGTAATATCATGCGCACATGTGTTGCAACCGGAGCCGTTCTACACATAATAGGACCTGTCGGATTTGATATCGATAATCCGGAATTCAGAAGAGCTTCAACCAACCACATCACATGGGCCGAATACACCCTTTACGATTCGTGGCAGGACTTCACCGACAAGAACGACGGTGAGTATTTCTTCATGACACGTTACGGCAAGGTGCCGCCTTCAGATATCGACTTCAAGGCTGCATCAGAAAATGCCAACATCTATCTGATATTCGGCAAAGAGAGCACTGGAATCCCCGGTGAGATATTAAGAGCAAATCTCGACAGATGCTTCAGGATCCCGATGGCTGCAGACTGCAGATGTCTTAACGTATCTAACGCGTGCGCAGTTGCTATCTACGAAGTGCTCAGACAATTGAACTATCCCGGTCTTTCATTTACAGAAGAGCAGAAGGGCGAGGATTTTCTTGAAGAGAATTATTCTTACGACGAGACTTTAAGAAGAAAGCGCAAGTAAATCAGTAATTTAATTCTCCGGCAATCATTTCGATGATGAAAAGAAGGGTTATGAAGAGGCCTACGGAGGACATAATCAGTCCTGTGATAGCTCTTCCTTTACCGCCCGCATCCTTCTTTGCAACACCCGCGATCGAGAAGATAAGACCCGGGATGGCGGGCAGTCCGCTGACCACAGGAATCCAGGATACACAAAGGGTAATGATGCCGAGTACTAGGCCTACTGTAGCAGCGACGTTTACTCTAGTTCTGGTATTGTTGATGGGTGTGATTATTACCGGCTGCTGATAAACCGGCTGGTAGATGGGCTGTGCCATCTGTACGGGCTGCTGGTATGTGGGAGCCTGATATGCAGGCTGCTGGTATGCGGGAGCCTGATATGCAGGCTGCTGGTATTGCGGTTGCTGATAAGGCTGATATGCCGTCTGTACAGGCTGAGTGATGGGCTGAACTGTTGCCTGAGGAGCCGGAGCGGGTGCCGGTGCGGGTGAGGGTGTAACCGGAGCAGAGTTCCTAGGCGCGGGAGATCCGCAATTTGAGCAGAAAGCTTCACCGTCATTTATGAAAGAACCGCACGATTCGCAGTACATAACAGACCTCCCCAAAAGTCTAAATAAAACTTAATTTATTCATTCTAACATAGAGAAATTATGGTTGTCTTGTGGGTATTTCGACTTCATGCTTCAGAAAATCACAGTAATTGTCATAGTGTACTGTGACTTTTAGTGTGATTTTTTGATCAAGGCTCGAAAAAATCACAGTAACCGTCATAGTGTACTGTGACTTTTTGCGGACTTTTTACCGGTATAACGTGAGGCTGCACCCTTAATCCCCCAAAAAAGCAGAGGTCATCTCTGTTTTGAGATAACCCCTGATAATTCAATTTGTGATTTAAATCAGTACTCTACGATGAAATTATCGATGTGGAGCACTCCGCTGACATAACCCTTGTCTGTTGTTACGAAGTCACCGTCGATGAAGAACTCGTCAGGGTTCGGGTTAGGTTTGTAGCCTGTATCGTATGTCTCCAACTCTTCGTAGATATCATTAAGGCCGTTGTCGATCTCACGTCCGACCATAACCCAGAATGTTTCCTGGATGATGATGCCGGCAATAATACCGAGTACCGCAAGAATAAGACCTGCGATTGCCTTTCCTTTGCCTGGTGCATTTTTCTTGACAAGTCCTATGATCGAGAAGATCAGACCAAGTAGACCAAAGCCATAGAACAAACTCGGAATCCAGCAGAATACAAATGTGAGGATGCCGAATACAAGGCCCGCCGTTGCCATACCGTTACCGCGCTTGGCAGGTACGGCCTGTACGACAGGCTGCGTGTAAACCGGCTGTGCATAAACAGGCTGGGCTACAGCTACAGGCTGCTGATAAGTCGGAGCCTGATACATGGGCTGCTGGTATTGAGGTTGCTGATGCTGAGGCTGTTGGTAGACAGGCTGCTGATATGCAGGCTGTACCGGCTGCGGCTGAACCATCGGCTGGGGTGCCGGCTGGGGTGCCGGCTGGGGTGCCGGTGCAGGTGCCGGAGCTGCTACCGGTGCGGCTGCCATGGGAGCGGGTGCCGGATGTGTGGCAGATGCTGCCTGTGCAACGGCTGCTCCGCAGTTAGAGCAGAAAGCCTGTCCGTCCGGAACTAAGTTTCCGCATGATTCACAATACATAATCTGATCCCTCCTGAACAAAAGAAGCAAAAATGTTCCAATGTGTTCCTGCCGAGATTTTATCATAATCCATATAGATTTTCTTACAAAAAGAACGTCCCGCTCAGCAGCGGGACGTCCGTAAAGTTAACTTGTTGATCCGGATCAGTAAGTTGTTTCTGCTACTGCTGAAGCGGCAGACTCAGCCTGTTCCAAATACTGATTCATGCTTGTTCCCATAATCGCACCAAACATAGCTATGCTCAGGATGGCACCGAGGATAGTAAGAATGAGACCTGCGATTGCAGCACCTTTTGCACCGCCGTTCTTCTTTGCGATTCCTATGATGGAGAAGATAAGTCCGAGAAGACCTAATATCCAGTTAACAACGGGAACCCAGCACAAAACAAGTGCAAAGATACCCATGATAAGTCCTGCAATCGCCATACCGCTGGATTTCCTGGGCTGTGCAGGAATAGCGACTACCGGCTGGACATATACGGGCTGAGCCTGCTGTACCGGCTGGGCATACTGCTGAACGGACTGCACCGGCTGAGGTGCTGGCTGCGCGTACTGTTGTACGGGTTGTACAGGCTGGGGTGCTGCCTGAGGTGCAGGTTGCACGGGAGCTGCTGCTCCGCAATTAGAGCAGAATGACTGACCGTCAGGAATAAATGATCCACAAGATTCACAAAACATAACGTTCCTCCCAAATTATAATACTTTCTTCAGGAATGTCTGAAGTCGCTCATTCTGAGGATTTGTAAATATCTCCTCAGGCGTGTTTTCCTCGATTATTTTACCGCAGTCCATGAAGATGACTCTCGTGCCGACTTCTCTGGCAAACCCCATCTCGTGGGTAACGCAGACCATTGTCATGCCGGCCTTTGCGAGTTGCTTCATAACTTCCAGAACTTCTCCGACCATCTCAGGATCCAAAGCGCTCGTCGGCTCATCGAAAAGCATTACTTCAGGATCCATCGCAAGCGCTCTTACGATCGCGATACGCTGCTTCTGTCCGCCTGAGAGCTGTGATGGATAAGACATTGCTCTGTCCTGAAGTCCGACTTTTCCGAGAAGTTCCAATGCTTTCTTCTCGGCGTCTGCTTTTGAAATGCCGCGGAGCTTCATAGGTGCTATGGTCATGTTTTTCATGATCGTAAGGTGAGGGAAGAGGTTAAAGTGCTGGAACACCATTCCCATGTTCTGTCTCAACTTATTGATGTCCGTTGAAGGTGAAGTGATGTCCTGACCTTCAAAAGTAATCGTGCCTGAAGTAGGACGCTCAAGCAGATTAAGAGATCTTAAGAAGGTTGATTTACCGGAACCTGAAGGTCCGATGACAACTACTACCTCACCTTTTCTGATGTCGGTCGTGACGCCGTCCAAAGCCTTGATCTCGCCGCCATTATAGTGTTTGCAAAGATCCTTTACGGATATGATTACGTCATTATCAGCGCTCACTGCTCTTAAGCCTCCTTTCGATCAAAGATACTATCCAGCTGAAGAAGATAACGATCAGGAGATAGATGATCGCTACTGCAATAAGAGGCATAAATGCCGAGTATGTTCTTGATCTGATGATGTCGCCGCCCTTGGTAAGTTCCTGGAGTCCGACATAACCTGATACGGAAGTTTCCTTGATGAGAACGATGAACTCGTTTGCAAGTGCGGGAAGAACAGCCTTGAATGCCTGAGGGATGATGATTAGGGCCATTGTCCTTACATATCCGAATCCCAATGAACGGCCTGCTTCGAACTGTCCCTTGTCGACACTCTCGATACCGCCTCTGATGATCTCGGCAACATATGCGCCGGAGTTGATTCCGAATGCGAGAATGGCAACAAGTATCTTATTATTGGAAGATGCGAAGATAACAAAGTAGATGATCATGAGCTGAACGACTACAGGGGTTCCTCTGATGACCGTAAGATATAAACCGCAGATCTTGTAAAGGACAAAAAGGATGCCCTTGCCGATACCGCCTTTGAGTTCTTCTTTCAGTGTGTCATAAGATGATCTGACGAGTGCAACTATGACACCCAGAGCGATACCCAAAAGAACGGCAAAGAAAGTAACCTCAAATGTTACTGTCAGACCTTTTTTGATATAAGTGTAACGGTTATCGATGAGAAAGTTGTTTTCGAATTCTGCGTAGAATTTTGTCGAATAAAATGCCTCGCGGAGAGAAGCCAGCCATGCCGGCATAACAAGGAGCGGGCGGAATAATAACAAGTAGATAGCTACGACTGCACTGATCAAGATCGCGATGATCGAAAGACCTCTTCCGACATCGGTTCTGATGAGTGATTTGGCACCCTTGTTCTTAGCGTACATGATAAGTCCGACAACGGCACAAGCGATGCCGGCACCGGGTAACCATGACAGAAGAAGAGCTATTATGCCGATGATCAAAATCTGATTGGCTTTTTTGGTGTACATTGGACGTTCCTCAAACTTCAAAGTATCGATACACGAAAACATCACCAATTATAAATAATAAAAGAGCGGAAATATAGACCATATTTCCGCTCATATTATTTGTTTTTTGCTTATTTTCGCAAAAAGCTATCAGCCTTCAGCAGGAATGTACTTGTTTACGATAGCAGCGATAGTGCCGTCGTCTGTGAGTTCCTTGAGTGCCTGGTTGATCGCATCCTTGAGTGCAACGTTATCCTTGTTGATAGCCATTGCGTAGTCCTCAACTGTGTAAGGTGTTTCAAGGATCTTGAGACCTGCGTTAGCTGCAACGAATGCCTTGGCAGGCTCGTTGTCGATAACAACTGCGCCGATCTTGCCTGATGTGAGCGCGATAACAGCATCGTTACCCTTAGCGAAACGCTCGATTCTCTCTTCGCCTACGCCGCCCTCTTCAACAGGAGCAGACATGTAGATGTCGCCTGTCGTACCGGACTGAACGCCAACTTTGTAGTCGCCGTTAAGAAGTGTGTCGATATCTGTGATCTCAGAATCAGCTGTTACGATGATGGACTGGATACCTGTAGCATAAGGTGTGGAGAAGTTTACAGACTTAAGTCTGTCTTCTGTAACTGTCATGCCTGCGCATCCGATGTCATACTTGCCGCTCTGAACGCCTGCGATGATTGAGTCGAACTCAACGTCTTCGATAACGAGCTCGAGACCGAGCTTGTCTGCTACTGCTGTAGCGATCTCAACATCAATACCAACGATCTTCTCACCCTCATAGTACTCATAAGGCGGGAAGAATGCGTTTGTAGCCATGATGAGCTTGCCGCTCTCAACAGTTGTGAATGCTGCTGCAGCTGAATCAACATTTGCATCTGCAGATGCCTCTGTCTGCTTTGTAGCGCAGGATGTCATACCAAGCAAAAGTGCTGTGGAAAGAATGCCTGCTGCAATTCTCTTAAGTGTCTTCATAACCGTTCTCCTTTTGTTAATTAGGATATCGGTATATTACGCTATAAATTCCTGCAAGGTAAATGAACAAAAGCCCGAAAAATGTTTGCCCAGCGATATTATTTTAAGTAAAATATCTAAATAGGGTAAGCTATTATAAAGATGAAAGGTCACGGAAGGTCATGAAAAGGGTCCTGATTCTCGGTTGTAACGAAATTTCCAAGCGTTTGCTGATTGCTCTTTGCAGAAACAGATCTTATGCATCTGATATCTGTCTTGCTTCGCGTCAGAAGCAGGACTGTGATGAGCTTAAGAATCTGGCAGCCAGCATGGGTGTCAGAGTCACTACTTCCGGAATCGACATGGCAAATGTCGAAGGTGCCATGATGATGGTAAGGATCTTTGCTCCCGACATCGTCGTAAACCTTCTTCCCCCCGAACTTTCACTTGACGCGATGAGCCTTGCCGTAAAAGCAAAGGCTGATTATATAGATTCAACACTTTTCGACGTTCCTGACATTCCGTCACCGACATCACTTCTTTCGAAGCAGTTCAGGATGTTCGGCGAATTCCACGGCACCGGAAAGACAGCCATATGCGGAGCTGGTTTTGTTCCGGGTGCAGTCAATGCCATTATCAGACGTGCCGCCAAAAACGATTTCAGCAAGATCGATTATATCGACCTTATCGCCGTATCGGGCGAGAAGAAGATCGCAAAGAAGGGCAGGACCGAGATCGACGATACGCTCTATTCCGAAGACGTAAAGGCTCCGGTAGTAGCTAACAAGTTCGGTCCCAGCAAGAACGTTTTCTACATAGCTGACGGCAAGATTGTCGAAGCAGAAGCAATGTCTATCGAGGCAAAGTCTTCATCCGGCACAAAGGTCTATCTTGATTCAAGCCCAATGGTCACAGATCTTCTCAAAGAGATTCCTGACATGGCAAACGTCAGATATTTCAAGCTCGGTAAAAAGCCTGACCTGGAGCACATTCCGCCCCAGGATAAGATCGACTTCTTAAAAGAGATCGGACTCATGTCAGATAAACCGGTTAAGGTCGGCAACGTTGAAGTTGCCCCCATCGACCTTTTGGCTGCGATCCTTCCCAAGAAATCCGATCTGGGCGAATCATCGCCCATCGAATCCAAGGCCAAGGGCATGGCATCTTACGAGATCTACATTACCGGTAAGAGCAAGAAGGACAATATAGATATCGCAAAGTCTTACATTGTTACGGGTGACAATGAAGCTTCCTATGAAAAGCACGGAGTAAGTGCTTTTGATGACATGAAGGGCGCTGCCCTTATCGCAGGTGTAAAACTCATGTGCAGAGACAAGTGGAGGAAGACAGGAGTCTTCACTCCTGCAGCTTTTGATTGCGAAGAGTACTGCAAAGCGTTTACAATGGAAGGTATTAAATTAACAGAAGGCGAGGGTAAGCCTTTCAAATAATCGTAATCGGAAACATTGCAAGCTGATGCTTATGAGGTAAAGAAATGTCCGAGAGAAGTTTTTGGAAAGAGATGCAGATCAACGATATGCTGGTTATTGACACGATCCGTAAATACGGAAGAGACACCATTTATTTTAAAGACAAGGATTCCAAGTTTATCTGGAACAATTATATGCACGCAAATCAGCTCGGCGTAATCAAGCCGGATGAGCTGGTAGGCAAATCTGATTATGACTTTTTCCCCAAGGAGTTTGCAGATAAGGCAAGAGCGGTCGAACTCGAGATCATGAGAACGGGAAAGCCTGTCCTTAATATCGAAGAAGAACTCCTTGATGACGAGGAAAATGCAAGATATTATCTCGCATCCAAGTATCCACTCTACGACGTAAACAACGAAGTCGTCGGAACATGGGGCATCAGCAGGGACATCACAGAGCAGAAAAAACTTGAGCTTGAACTTGAGCGTTCCTATCACAAGATGGAGCTTCTTGCGCGTGTTGATGACCTGAGCGGACTTTATAACAGACGCTATTTCTATGAGACTCTCGAAAAATATGCGAGCCTTTATCAGAAGAGAACTGACGGCAGCACATTTGCTCTCCTCGTAGCTGACGTCGATGACATAACAAATGTTAACGACATATTCGGCCAGCAGAACGGCGATATCGTTTTGAAGAGCATCGCAGAACAGTGTATGGCTAACGTAAGAACAGAGGATACATGCTTCCGTACAGGCGGTGACGAGTTCGCTATCGTACTTCTTGATACTGATAAGGTATCTGCCGTAGGCATGGCTAAAAAGCTCGTTGAGACGATTGCCAATGAACCCATTATCCTTGACGGCAAGAGAGAAAGAGTAACGATCTCGGCAGGACTTGCCATGTTCGATCCTGAAGATCCTGATATCTCTGATCTCTTATCCAAAGCGGAAAGAAAGCTCAATAAATCAAAGAGAGAAGGAAAGAACAAGGTATCCTTCTGATCGATTAGATAATTCAGTAAGTTAACGGGGCCGGGAGATATCCCGGCCTTGCTATTTTGAGGTGTGTGGTAAGCGGTTGGAGAAGCAAGGCCGGGTAGTCCCTTATACGGAGAAAAAGAAATGGAAAAAAGTGAGCGGTCGTTGGTCGGGACTTAAGCTGCACCCTTATCCTTCAATGGAGTTTGTCTTGCAATGGTTGTGTTACGGACAGCTGCTGCCGGAGCATTAACACGCTTGATCGGAGTAACGCGGACAGAAGATGGCCTGACTGTACGGACAGGTCTTGCAGTCCTTACGACTGAGGGTGAAGGTCTTACTCTTCTTGAAGCTGCACGCTCTGCCGCTTCGTCAATATCTCTCCAGTGATTGATGCATGATGTAGCTGCCTTGATGGTAACAAGTATGAAAAATAAGAAGATAAGCATATCGAGTGGTGACATAAATAAAACCTCCAAAAAGATCGTATGTTCTTTGTTGGAGGTAATATATCATAGGTAAAGTGTCATTAAAGGGACTAAAAACCTGTTTTAGTCAAAAACGAACAAAAATTTTGTACCTGGTCAATTGCCGAGTTTGGATGCTCCGATCCTTATGGCGCCGCTATCCAGCATCTCTTTGGCAGCTTCCACCGTCCTGATGCCGCCTGCTGCTTTGATCCTGACATCAGGACTTATGTTCTTTTTCATGAGGACGATATCTTCGGCCTTGGCACCCGCGCTGCCAAAGCCTGTTGAAGTCTTGATGAAGTCGGCTTTGGCCTCGCTTACGATCTTGCAGAGACGGACTTTCTCGTCTTCGGTAAGATCACATGTCTCTATTATGACCTTGAGAAGAGCGCCCTTGGCGTGAACTGCTTCTGCGATGAGTTTGATCTCCTCATATACTTCATCGTATCTTCCTGACTTAACGAAGTTGATATTGATTACCATATCGATCTCTGAAGCACCGTTGTCACAGGCATCTTTTGCCTCAAACACCTTGGTTGCAGTAGTTGAATAACCGTTAGGGAATCCGATAACGGTGCAGACAGCGACTCTGCCTTTGGAGAATCTGACCGCATCCTTAACAAAGCAGGGCTGTACACAAACAGATGCAGTGCCTAAAGAAGCAGCGCGTTCTATCAATTCTTCGATATCGGAACCGGTAGCAGTAGTCTTGAGGTTTGTTAGATCAACATAGCTCATGATGTTCTCAGGATCAGGCTTGTTTGTGTCCGTGGCAGGGCAGAAGTCCTTCTTATATGTTCTACCCATAATTGCCGTAAGTACTATTCCTGCTATGTTGTTGAAGCCGGAAAGCTCGCCCATGTTGCATGGCGTTCTGTAGCCGTCACCATAGATGAGGAGCGGGATGCACTCTCTGGAGTGATCGGTTGAAGCAGTTGACGGATCGCATCCGTGATCGGCGGTAATGATGAGAAGATCGTCATCCTTGAGTTTGGAAAGAATGATCCCCAGTGCGTCGTCGAACTCATGCATTGCAGTCGCATAGCCCTCGATATCGTTTCTGTGGCCGTACTTCATGTCGAAGTCCACGAGATTCGTAAAGCACAACCCGGTGAAGTCCCTGTCCATCATTTCTATCGTTTTGTTGATGCCGTCCGTGTTGCCCTTTGTGGGATTGGATTCCGTGAGGCCTCTTCCTGCGAAAAGGTCGAAGATCTTTCCTATAGAGATGACATCATATCCTTCGTTCTTAAGGAGATCGAGCATGGTTGAAGACGGTGCGCTGAGCGAGAAATCGTGGCGGTTTGCAGTCCTTGTGAAGTTACCCGGTTCACCGACGAAAGGTCTTGCGATGACTCTTCCTACGGCATGGTCGCCTGTCATGACTTCTCTTGCTTTGGCACAAATATCGTACAGTTCATTAAGAGGAATTATCTCTTCATGAGCGGCAATCTGGAGCACGCTGTCGGCTGAGGTATAGATGATCGGTTTGCCTGTCTTCATGTGTTCTTCGCCGTAATCCCTGATGACATCCGTGCCGCTGTATGGCTTGTTGCAAAGATATTCCTTGCCCGTAGCTTCCTCGAGGGCCTTCATGACTTCTTCCGGGAAGCCGTCCGGATAAGTAGGCTGGGCCTTGTCGGAAATAATTCCTGCGATCTCCCAATGTCCGATAGTCGAATCTTTGCCGGCAGAGATCTCCCTTACTCTCGCATATGAACCGATGGGAGAGGGAATAGTTTCCTGAGCATTTCTGTAATTGGTGATCCTCTGATCATCTTCGCCGTCTATTGCGAGAAGACCCATTTTCGCGAGGTTCGGGAAGGGAGCCTTAGAGTAAGAAAGAACGGCAGCCAGAGTGTTGCTGCCTTCATCACCAAATGCTGCTGCGTCAGGTGCGCCGCCGATGCCGAAACTGTCCAAAACTATGAGAAATACACGCTTTGCCATACGAATGACTCCTTATCATGGTTAATTCATCTGGCTTTATTATAAATCAGTTCGTGACATTTAAAGGGGCAAATGAGAGGGAGAAAAGTGACGGAAAAGTGAAAAATGTCATAAATATTTAAAATAACAAATCACTTTATTTTCTTTATTTATTAAAAGTATTATGGGAAAATGAGCCTATCATGGATAAAAAGGTCCAAGGATAACTATGTTTATCCGAAGGCCGGTTAGCAAATAGAAAAACTTCTATATCTGCGCTCATCAGGATAAGGGATTCTTTGAGTAACAGACTGACAGGAAAGGCAAGTGTTATGAGTAACAAACTGAGATCGTTCTTGATTGTTGTAATGTCCATCGTAGTCGTTATGGCTGCATTACCGTTTAATGCTTTGCAAGTATATGCAGATGAGACATATACATCATTAACAGTATCGTCAAATAATACTGAAATGGGAAAAGTATGGATTGGGAACGATGAGAATTTAGCTACTGCTGAGTATCAAGAGGGTCAGGAATTACAGGTTACCGCAAAACCTGCAGCAGGCTATTGTTTTATCCGCTGGGTAAGGAACGATAATCCTGATTCTGGAGTATCTTTGTCAGATTCAGAAGTAACCATAAATTGCAATAACTCGGTCGAAACTATAGAAGCCATTTTTGGCACGGTTTGCGGTTTTACTGCTCAAGTGAATGATGACACCATGGGAAGTGTTCAGATTTCAGGTGACTGCGCCAATGGCCAATCTTATGTGGGTGGCGAAGTTACACTTGAAGCCACAGCTAATACTCACTATAAATTTTCAGGCTGGAAGACTAAGGCATCTGATGAAGCTTATGCCAGCACAGATAATCCGTATACTGTTGAAGTTTCCGGTGCTTCCAACTTTATAGCTTGTTTTGAAATAGAAAATCCTTGTTCTATAACTTTCGAAAAGAATGCCCCTGAAGGAAAAAATGTAAGTGGAGCCATGACGCAGCAAGTTGTCTCAAAGGGAGTTTCTGCAAATATTGATACGAATAAATTTGCTTGTCCCGGGTACCGTTTCATGGGGTGGAAAGCAGGTAATTCCGAAACTGGCCCTGAATATTCAGACAATGCCGCCATTACTTTAGATACAGATATTACGCTTTACGCTCAGTGGGCTGAAGCTTGGGAAATCACTTACAACGCTAATAACGGCTCAGGTCAAAAGTTTGTAGATAAATATCTTAAGAGTAACGGGGATTATACACTGCTTAAGCCTGAGAATCTGTCATTTACATATGAGGGCTATAAGTTTACCGGTTGGTATTCAACTCCTTCTTCTTCAGGTACGTTATATTCTGACACGGTTTCTGCTAATGATATGGGTGATTTGCCGGTTCATGCTCATTGGGAATTTGATGCTGATAACTATTACAAAGTCACATATTATCCAAATGGTGAATCGAGCACTGGATGCGAACAGGTGGTAGAAAAAACTTCTACTACTTTCAATCTGGTAGACCAGGTTGCAAATAAAAAAATGACTGCTCCCGTTGGACAGAGACTTGCCGGTTGGAATACTCAGGCAGATGGAAAGGGCACCTCATATGGAATAACCGCCGAGCTTGAAACACAGACTGCTGATGGTTTGGTACTTTATGCCCAGTGGGAAGATATTTCATATACAATCAAGTTTATGAATGAGGACGGATCGGCTGAATTAGCTACTGTTATATGCACTTATGATAATACGCCTTCGTTTACCGGGGAGAATAATCCTACTAAAGAGAAAACTGATGATACTGTTTTTGAATTTGATGGATGGTCAACCGCTGCAAACTCAATGGGCACTGCCTTGACTTCGTTGCCTAAAGTTAAGGAAGATGCGGTATATTATGCTCACTTCAAGAGTTATCCCAGATATTACAATGTTAATGCTTCTGTCTCCGTTTCTGAAGGAGGAACTGTTAGCGGTTCCGGCAGTTATGAATGGAAAACTAACGCTACAGTGGCGGTTACTTTGAACACCGGATATCAAGTTAAGAACTGGAATGTTGACGGCACTGATGTTGCAAGCACTGCAACAACATATACTATTGAAAATATAACAGGAGATCATGCTGTAGAAGTTGTCCTTGAAAAAGTTCCTCATACGATTACAGTAAGTGCATCTGAAGGAGGAACGGCTACAGTTCAGGACAATTTGGTGCATGGAGATACCGCAAATGCAGTTGCAACCGCAAATACAGGCTATCATTTCGTTAACTGGACAGAGAATGGTACTGAAGTAAGCACTGATTCCACGTATACATTTACTGTTACATCAGAACGTACTTTGACGGCTAATTTCACGCTCATTTCTTACGATATAAGTCTTTCTTCCGATGGAAATGGAACTGTTGAAGGCGAGGGTACATATAATCACTTCTCAACTCCAACTGTAATAGCAACTCCTAATACTGGCTATCATTTTGTTAACTGGACTGACGAGAACGGAACAGAGGTAAGCACAAGCGCATCTTATAGTTTCGAGGTTGACGGTGCTCGTAATTTGACAGCTAATTTTGCAATTAACTCATATCCTGTAGAAGCTACAGCCAGAGAACATGGTTCTGTATCTGGATCCAACACATATAATCATTCTGAGACATGTACTTTGGTTGCTATTCCTGATAAGGGATATCACTTCGTAGGTTGGGAAGAGAACGGAACGGTCGTAAGTGAGAATGCTAATTACAGTTTCTCGGTTACAAGTGGCCGCGATCTCGAAGCGGTTTTCGAGATCAATATGTATACCGTTACATATAAAAACGATGATGGAACGATCCTCCAGGAGGGCGAGATGTCCTGGGGCAGCACTGCTTCCTATCAGCATATGGCAAATCCTACAAAGAAGCCTACTGCCCAGTTCACATATACTTTCGCAGGCTGGGATAACAAGGAGACGCTGGTAACAAAAGATATTACTTACACAGCTACTTACACCTACACTGTCAATAAGTACAAGATTACATTTGCAAACGAAGACGGTACTGTGCTCCAGACCGGCGAAATTGAGTATGGTAAGTTCCCTGTTTATGAGAAGGATACTCCTACTAAAGCAGCAACTGTACAGGAGACATTTACTTTCGCCGGTTGGGATAAGGAAATATCCAAGGTAACAGGCGAGACAGTTTATACTGCAACATATACTTCCAAGCCAATCACAAAGGATAGTATTAATTATAAGTACTTCACGGTTGCGTTTGTAACAAATGGCGGCTCTGAAATCGTATCCCAGCTGGTTGCTGAAGGCGGTGTTGCATTCAAGCCTGAAGAGCCTTTGAGAGAAAGATATACTTTCGGAGGCTGGTATATCGATGAAGCACTCACAAAGCCGTTCAGCTTTGCAACAGCTATCACATCTGATATCACTCTCTACGCTAAGTGGATCAAGGGTTCGCCTGACATTGAAGCTACATACGCAGTCGTTGGTTTAGGAAGCACATCATTTGAACTCGGCAGCGGTGAGGATATCACGGTAGCAGTTGAGAGAAGCAAGGATAACGATTCGATCGCAACGCACTTCAAGGGTGTTCTGATCGATGGCGTTGAAGTCGATTACTATAACTATGAGCTTGCAGAAGATAACAGTTCAGTAATCATCAGAGCGGATGCACTTGAGGGACTCGATGCGGGAGCTCACACAATTACGATCGTTTATGACGATGGTACGGCTGAAGTTGAACTGATTGTTAATGATGCAAATGAGCCTACTGAGGCAGTTAAAGAAGTAAAGGAGACAGAAGCCGAAGCCGCTGTCTTAGAAACAAACAACAACCCAACAGAAAAGAGCAGCAATTGGGGACTGTGGATCGCACTGGGCATCGTTGCAGTTGTTGTTATTGCAGCTATCCCGATCTTCATAATAAAGGGCCGCAGCTTAAAGTAAGCGATTAAAAGACTAAATACATGAGGGGCAGGAAGTTGATCCTGTCCCTCAATTATTATAATAAGTACTACATATATTTAAGGGCATGTGGTATAGTTTGCGTCGAAAGAAATTAAGTGAGCATATTAAATGGATGAAATAAAGACATTTGCAGATCTCGACCTGTCACCTGAGGTCATGGACGCCCTGAAGAAGATGGGTGTAAAGAGACCCACTACGATCCAGCAGAAAGCGATACCGCTTCTGATGGACAATTTCAGCGTGATCGCAAAAGCGCCTACCGGAACCGGAAAGACATTCGCTTTCGGCATTCCGATCCTTGAATATCTCAACTTGGATTCGAAGTTCGTTCAGGCCCTGATCCTTTGCCCGACAAGAGAGCTCGCTCTTCAGATCACGACCGAGCTTAAAGGACTTGCAAAGTATATTAAGGGCTTCAGGATTGCAGCTCTTATCGGAGGTCAGAGCATGCGCCTCCAGGCAGAGAAGGTGCAGAAGAAACCCCAGGTCATCGTTGCCACTCCGGGCCGTCTTCTCGACATGAGCCAGAGAAAACTCGTTGACATCTCAAACATCTACACCCTCGTTCTTGATGAGGCGGATGAGATGCTCAAGATGGGATTTATCAACGACATCAGAAAGATAATGGCGCTGACTCCGAAGGATAAGCAGATTGCTTTATTCTCCGCGACAATGCCAAGAGAGATCCAGAACATCACGTGGGAATTCATGTCAGGCAGTGCCGAGATCGACGTCATGCCGAAGGCTGAAGACCACCCTGATATCGATGAATACATAGTTGAGTGTCCGGAGAAGGACAAGCTCAAGAACATAGTAATGATCATGGCGAAAGAAGACCTGAGAAAAGCGATAGTCTTCTGCAATACAAAGGTCCAGACGACCAAGGTCGGCGAGCAGCTGACGGCAGCCGGAGTATCCGCAAAAGTCCTTCACGGTGACTGCAGCCAGAGGGAAAGAAACAGGGTTATGGACATGTACAGGGCTGATAAGTTCGACGTCCTTGTCGCAACGGATGTCGTCGCAAGAGGCATCGATGTAGATGATATTGAAGCCGTATTTAACTATGACATACCCAAAGAGAATGAACTCTATCTGCACAGGATCGGACGTACCGCGCGTGCCGGCAAGGCTGGAAAGGCATTCTCATTCGTCGCTTATCTCGACCGTCCCAGAATGGAAGAGATAATAAGATATACAAAGATAGATCCCAAGCCTTACGAGATCTGATAATTCTTATTTTCGAGATGTGAAGTTCAGCCCTGAAGCCTCGGGGCCTTTTTAAATATTCCCTTATATGTTGAGGGGGTGAGGAATACGATGAGCGGCAAGAGCTCGAGTCTTCCTGCGATCATGTCGAAAATGAACACCCACTTGGATACGTCAGAGAAGAACGCGTAGTTGTGCGTAGGTCCTACGAGTGAGAGACCGGGGCCGATGTTGTTGAGAGTTGCCGCTACTGAAGAGAAGACCGTAACAAGGTCATGTCCTTCGAATGCGACGATTAACATCGATGATGCAAAAGTTACGAGATAAATGAAGAAGTAGATTGCTACGGAATGCTCGATGTCGCCGTCGACAGGCTTGCCGTCAATATGGATCTTCTTGACCGTTCTCGGGTGAAGATAAGTATTGATCTCTCTTTTTATCGACTTGAACATGATCTGTAATCTTGCGATCTTAACACCGCCGCCGGTGGAGCTTGCGCATGCTCCGATGATCATGAGGGAAAGCAGTATGAACTTGGCAATCGTAGGCCAGAGATCGAAGTCTGTCGTGGCAAAACCGGTTGTAGTGATGATCGTGGATACCTGGAAGAAAGAATGTCTTAATGCTTCTTCGATTCCGCCGTACATGCCTCTTAATGAGAAGAATATGATCGCTGTCGCAACTGCTACAACGGCGAGATAAACCCTGACCTCGCTCATCTTGAATGCTTTGGAGATCTGCTTTGTCGTGATGTAATAGTAAAAATTGAAGTTCGTGCCGAACATGATCATGAAGACGCCGACGATCCACTGGATGTGCGGTGCGTAAGAAGCAAAACTGTCATTCTTTACGCCGAAACCACCGGTACCTGCAGTACCGAATGCAGTGCAGATACTGTCGAACAGCGGCATTCCGCATACGAAGAGAAGGACGATCTCGGTTATGGTCATTACCAGATAAATGAGATAGAGCATCTTGGCGGTCGATCTGACTTTAGGCACGATCTTGTCGACTGTAGGTCCGGGGCTTTCCGCTCTCATAAGATTCATGTTTGAGCCGCCTGTCATAGGGACTACGGCAAGCAGGAAAACGAGAACGCCCATGCCGCCGATCCAGTGAGTGAGCGAACGCCACATAAGAGATGTGTGGGACATTGCCTCAACGTCGGTAAGTATGCTTGCACCGGTAGTGGTAAAGCCTGATGCCGTCTCAAACATTGCGTCCGTGAAAGAAGGGATTTCTTTTGTGAGAACGAAAGGGATACATCCGCAGACACTTAATACGAGCCATGAAAGCGCCGTGGCAACACAACCGTCTTTAATGAAGATGGTCATGTTCTTAGGCTTTTTCAATGAGATCAGAAAGCCGGCGCCTATATAAATAGCCGCCAGGCCAATATAATAAAATACTTGGACCTCACCATAGAAAAGTCCGCAAATGACAGGCATAAGCATAAGCACGCCTTCAATGAGCAAGACTTTGCCCAGGATGTAAACAAGCATTCTTATGTTCATCTTACGATATCAGTTAAGGTCGTGAATCCCTTATTCTTTGTAACGATCATTACGCTGTCACCGACTTCAATCGAGTCGCTTCCTGTAGGAATAATGATCCTGCCTGAACGGTTGATGAACGATACGAGAGTATTGGGTTTGAGCTTCATTTCCTTGAGCTGTTTGCCTGTGGCACTTGAAGGCTCTTTTACCTTGAACTCGATTGCTTCCGCACGCTCGTCGAAAAGATGATACATAACTTCGACATTGCTTCCGATGGAAGCCTGTCTTGCACGTGCATATGTGATGATAGCCTCAGAAGTTATCAGCTTGGGGTAGATAACGCTGCCGAGATCCAGGCGGTTGATAACGTCTGTAAAGCTTATCTTGTTGATCTTTGTAACAGACTTGATGTTTCTTGAGATCTGTCTTGCAAAGAGAGTAAGCATGATGTTTTCTTCATCGAGTCCGGTGAGGGCGACAACTGAATCAACATCTCTGATACCTGTCTCTTCAAGGAGAGACTCATTGATACCGTCGCCGTTGATGATGGTGGCCTTCGGAAGAAGGTCGCTCAGTTCTTCACAACGCTCAGGATCTTTCTCGATGAGTTTAACGTCGATACCTGTCTTGATAAGCTGGTCAGCGAGATAGTATGCGGACTTGCCGCCGCCGATGATTATCGTGCTCCTTACGGAATTTGTATTAAATCCGATGGACTTAAGGAATGAGTGGCAAACTTTACGTGTTGCGACAAACGAGATGATGTCGCCTGCGGAAAGCTCGAAAGAACCGTTAGGGATGGTTACTTCGTCGCCACGCTCGACACCTACGATGACAAGGCCATTTGTGTAGTTGCTTCCGAGATAAGCGATCGTCTTACCATCGAGAACGTTTCCTTCGGGAATCTTGATCTTAACGAGTTCCGCACTTCCGTGTGCGAAGGAGTTGATCGAGATCGCAGCAGGGAGGAATAGGATACGGGCTGCTTCGACAGCGGCCTCATATTCAGGATTTATGATCATCTCAAGGCTGAGCTTTGACCTGAGGTAAGGGATCTCCTTGCCATAGTCAGGGTTTCTTACACGTGCAATCGTTGCAAGATTCTTTTTGAACTGCTTTGCGATTGTGCAGCAAAGGAGGTTGAGCTCATCTGATTCGGTAACGGAGATGAAGAGGTCGGCAGTAGCAATGCCTGCTTCTTCAAGTACTTCGTGGCTTGCGCCGTTACCGATGATGCCCATACAGTCGCAAAGGTTTGCGAGCTCTGTAAGGCGGTCAACGTTCTTGTCGATGATGACCAGATCGTGGCCCTCTTCTGCGAGTCTGTTAACGAGCGTGTCGCCGACTTTGCCGGCACCTACAACGATGATCTTAAGTCCTTTTTTACCCATAAGCATTAAATCCCGAATAACTCTTTGACTGCGTCTTTCTTAACGCCTGAACCGATGACTACGATCTTACCAGTAACATCGGAAGTGCCTGTTCTCACTTCGGATTCTTCAGGTACGAAGTCGAAGTGGATCCAAGTACCGTCTTCGCCTGCGACTATACCTTTTGAACGGAGGATCATGCCGTATTTTTCGCTGTCGTCCAATGCCTTCAAAGCATTCTCGATATCAGCCTTTGTGAAACGCTTGGAAGTCTCGAATCCGACGGAATCGAAAACCTCGTCAGCATGATGGTGATGATGATGCTCATGCTCGTGGTCATGATCGTGATGGTGGTGTTCATGTTCGTCATCATCGTGGTCGTGATGGTGGTGATGTTCGTGTTCATCATGATCATCGTCATCGTGATCATGGTGGTGGTGATGGTGCTCGTGCTCGTCATCATCATCGTCGTCATCGTCATGATCGTGATGGTGGTGTGCCTTGCACTCTTCGCACTCACAGTCTTCGCCGTGCTCATGATGGTGATGATGCTCATGCTCTTCTGCCTCGAGAAGTGCAGCAGCCATGTCTGCAGCTGTAAGAGGCTCTTCGATTGCCTTGAGGATCTGTACTCCGGAGAGCTCGTCCCAGGGTGTTGTGATGATCTGTGAGTGATCGTTGATCTCACGGATAAGAGCGATTGCCTGATCGAGCTTGTCCTGTGCGATGTTGCCTGTACGGCTTAAGATGATCGTGCCGGCATACTTGATCTGGTTCTCATAGAACTCCTTGAAGTTCTTGAGGTAGATGCGGCACTTGGAAGCGTCGATAACAGTTACTGTTCCGCAGATCTCTGTGCCTTCAACTCGCTTAACTGCAGCAACTACGTCAGAGAGTTTGCCTACGCCGGAGGGCTCGATGAGGATCCTGTCGGGTGCGAACTGCTTGATTACGTCCTGGAGCGCTGTGCCGAAGTCACCAACAAGGCTGCAGCAGATGCATCCGGAATTCATCTCGGTGATGTTGATGCCGGACTCCTTAAGGAAACCGCCGTCGATGCCGATTTGGCCGAACTCGTTTTCGATAAGTACGAGCTTAGCGCCGTTATAACCGTCAGCGATAAGCTTCTTGATAAGTGTTGTTTTGCCTGCTCCCAGAAATCCTGAGAAAATGTCTACTTTAGTCATTAAAATGCCTCTTTTCTATCGTTAATTAAAATATATAACGTCATTATCGGGCTTGCTCGTTATGGCATAGTCCTCGACTGTGAGGCAGGGAACGTTGACCTTGCCGCCCTGTCCGTCATCGTCTTCGAAATATCTTACCTGTCCTGTTACCTTAAGCCACTGGCCTGCAGGGAAGTTGGATTTTAATTCATAAAAACAGAGAACGCCCATCATCTGGATGTCAGCAGCGCAGCATGTATATGCCTGTCTCTGCAGCACGAAAGCACGGCCGTTGAATTCTCTCAAGATAACGGCCTGACCGATGAGGCTGACCCTCTTGCCGTTGTAACGGTCCATGTTGTCCATGGCATCGGTATAGAAAAGACCGAAGTCCTCTGCAGCGATGACGCAGGGATTTTGGTTGAGGTCGAAGGGAAGATGGTCTTCGATCCTGATGATCTTATTGTCTTCGCCGAGGAAGTTGATGCTCATGCCCGGATTGACCGCCTTAACGGAACCTCTGAGCTTGGGGATATTGTCGGTCTCTTCGTTTACGCGGTTGAAGATGACAGTATCGCCGTATCTGAAATAGTCAGCGAAAAGTGTCTGCATGTTTCTGAAATAATTACCGTATGTGGAAGCATCGATAACTACGACAGCTGCTGCCAGAGCCCAGCGCTCAGGCACGTCGACCTTCTCGAAAAATCCAGCAGGGGAGACCGAGCCGTTCCATTCAATGAATACGACACCAGGCTTATGCTTTGCCTCGATATCGAAAGTCAGCTCTTTGTTGACGTCATCGGTATCGCAGTTGATTATCACGGGGTTAGCGCCCTCGTAATTCTCGGGAATATATTCCTCTTCACCTTCTTCGGTGTTGATTACCACAACTTTGCGGTTCTTGAAGTTTTCTCCGCCGATCCAGGAACAGATGACCGAAGTCTTTCCGCTGTCCAGGAAACCGGTGAAAAAATAAACCAGACAATCATCCATAAATAGTGCACCTCTTTTTAACAAATAATATTTTGTCCCTGAATTGTTATTATTTCAAGCAAGAAAAAGTATAAAATCTAATATCGGCACTTTTGATTTTTAGGAGTATTAATGAAATCGGTAAAGATCGGTGACATAAAAATAAAGAATCCGATAGTCCTGTCTCCCATGGCGGGGATCAGCAGCCTGCCTTTCAGGATCATATGCAATCAGATGGGCGCAGGCTATAGCCCGACAGAACTCGTGAGCGCCAGATCGATCAGATATAACGGCGTGGACAAGAGCCTTCGCTACATGAGGATCTCTCCTGAGGAAGAGGGGATCACGGCGATACAGCTTTTCGGAACCGAACCCGAAGATTTTGAAGCGGCGATCGCGACCATCATGGAAACTCCGGTCTTAAAGGAAGTCTCGATAATCGACATAAACATGGGATGCCCCGTTCCAAAGGTCGTAAAGACCGGTGCAGGCAGTGCCCTGATGCAGGACCCGAAGAGGGCTTCTGACATCGTAAAAGCCTGCAAAAAGGCGGTCTCAGGCCTTAGCAGGAATATCCCCATCACGGTCAAGACCAGAACAGGTTATAACGAAGGCGATAAGGGCAATCCCGGTTTTGCAAAGGCGCTTGCGGATGCCGGTTGTGATATGATCTGCGTTCACGGCAGAACGAGGCCGCAGATGTATCACGGCGAGAGCTCCAATGAGGCAATCGCGGTAATGAGGGACGCAGTAAGAGGCTACAATATTCCTTTCTTCGCGAACGGCGATATCTGTGATGTCCGGTCGGCCAAGAAGATCATCGAAGATACGGACTGCGACGGCATCATGATAGGCCGTGCGGCAAGGGGAAATCCCTGGATATTCGGCAGGGTCCTGGCAGGGCTCAATGGCACGGAAATGCCTGATCTTCCGGGCGTTCAGGACCGCAAGGACATGCTGGTCAGAGAACTCGAAGGAAGGTTGAAATATCTTCCCGAGGATGTGGCGGTAAGGGAATTCAGAAGCGTAATGCCGTACTATGTAAAGGGGCTGCCGGGATCAGCCCAGATAAAGGTCAAACTCGTGAACGCAGTGAGCTTTGACGAAGTAAAGGAGATAATAGAACTTGCCTGATATAGTAATTTCAGTAATAGCAGTTATAGCGGGATGCCTTATGTGCTTTAACGGCTATAAGCTCTTCCGGTTCAGCCTCGGAATTGCCGGGTCAGTCGCCGGATTTTGCCTCGGACGGTTTCTTATAAAATTTACGGGAGACATGGGCATAGAATGGAGTGAGATCGCAAGGATCATCGTTCTGGCTGTCCTTACGATCGGTCTTGGCGTTCTCGCATTCAAGCTCTACATGAAAGCCCTGATCGCAATAACCACGATAATCTGTGCCCTCTGGTTCTACGATGACTTTAATTTTCTTTTCGAGAGAGTCACTAACAGTGCGCTCCGCATAGTACTGACCATGGCTTCGGGCATTGTTGCAGGTGTTCTTATCGGAATAATCGTTTACTACGCTCAGAAGTGGACGATCAGTTTGTTTACGGCTTTTGTGGGTGCAAGAGTGATATCCGGAGTGCTTACGCCGATCCTCTGGTCCGGCATCCTTCAGGGTGAATATGCAGGGATCATCGAGCAAAAAGTTTTGGGACCTGATGTCGCACTTAACTATTCTCTGGTCAGAATCCTGATATTAGTGGCTTTCTGTGCAGCAGGTTTCGTAATACAGTTGAAAACATCAAAAAAATAGTAAAAAAAATAGTTTGACCAAAAACAATCTCCTTGTTAAAATTTGGCTGGATATATATTTTGAGGATATGTGTCTGGAATAATTAATTTATGACAATTTTCTTAATCTATCCCTTATTCCATGTCGAGGGCATTCCGATTTACCGGGATGCCCTCGGCGTGTTATAGGGGATTTTTTGTGTGGTTGCCTGACTGATACAGTCCAAATTGCTGACTTGACAAAAGTGGTGCTATTCTTTGCGTAAATTTGCTTTTGGGTTTTTCGGTTATTTTTCTTAAATATGCATATTCAGGAAACGGATTAGGAAATAACGGGCATTTTTTCCTAAATCATTTCCTGTTTTAACCAAAATAGGAAAAATACAGGAAAAGGGCGAGATTATGGAGTCCGGATAAAAAAAGTCCCAAATCCAAAAACTTCAATTGGAACGGTAATAAATGGAAAATGCTTGCAAACAGATGCTCAATTTACCTGATTGATCGGATTCCCTTCCATGAATGCCTTAAGGTTGGCAGCTGCCATGTCGATCAGTCTGATCCTGGTCTCAACGGGTGTCCATGCTATGTGGGGTGTGATGATGCAGTTTGGAGCGCCGAGAAGAGGATTGGACTCGAGCATAGGCTCAACGCATACAACGTCGCATCCGAAGCCGCCGAGAAGTCCGCTGTCCAAGGCGGCCCTTACATCAGCTTCGTTGATGACGGGTCCTCTGGCTACATTGATAAGAATCGTTCCTTTATTGAACCAGGACAGGGTGTTTTTGTTGATGATTTCTCTTGTGTCATCTGTAAGAGGGCAGTGGAGAGAGACGACATTTGCACCGCGGATTCCGTCTTCGAGAGCAAGGCACTTAACGGGCGTGCCGCTTACGTCAACGGTTGTTCCGATAAGCGATGCGTCGTGGGGAGTGGCGGTTACGGTCATGCCGAAAGCATAAGCCATCCGGGCGACTCTTTTGCCGATCTTGCCAAGGCCGATTATGTGAAGTGTCTTGCCTGCAAGTTCTGTGAGGGAACCCTTGAAATAGCAGAACTGGGGGCATCTGCACCAGTCGCCGTCCATTACGGATGAGGAGTGAAGACCTGCAAGGTTGGTGAGTTCAAGGAGCAGGGCCATAGTGTGCTGGGCTGTGGCGAAAGTCGCATATTCAGGAACGTTGGTTACGGTGACACCGTGATCTCTTGCTGCCTGAAGGTCAACGACGTTGTAACCTGTGGCAAGAACGCCAATGTATTTGAGGTCAGGGAGTTTGTCGAAGACCTCCTTGTCGAAGACGGTCTTGTTGGTGATGGCAACTTCAGCGCCCTGCATTCTTTCTATGAGCTGGTCTTTTGAGGTTATGTCGTAAGCCGTGACATCTCCCAGGTTTTCCAGTGCTTTCCAGGTTATATCGCCCGGATTTGCCGCAGAGCCGTCAAGAATAACTATTTTCATGTGAATTGCCTCCGAATATGTTTGAAATAATTTTAGCAAAAGAGTGATATTGTTATATCAGAAATTCAAATAAGGCGGGACCCGTTTATGTATGTAATCTGTTACGGCAAATCACCTAAGGCACTTGCAACAGGACAGAAGCTGATAAATGAGATCGGCGGAAGATATGTCACCGGAACCGAGCTTATGACCGGCAGTTTTGTCATGGCTGAAGGCGAGACGAACTGCGCGATCGTAATGGTGCTGCCTTTGGAAGCTGCGGTAAAGTCCATGGAAGAGACCATTACGGACAAGACACGCGATCTTCCGGTAATTGCGGTATCTCCTGAAGGAAGGTATGCAGCTGTTTTAAGAAGAGGTAACAAGCCTTACGAAAAGGGCGTGGACGATGTCTATGCGGCAGTCGTAAAGGTGCTGGGACCTTTCTGTTTTTCAGGCTTTGAAGGCAAGTCGGAGATAACGAGCGATCTGACAGGGCTTGTGTCCAAATACAACATGAAGGTAAGCAGCAAGAAGCTTTTCGCGAAGGTCAACGACTGGATAAACGAAGGCGGAAAGATCAATGTTTATACGGATCTTCCGATAGTTTTCGCTGACCCCGTGCTTGACCCTATGACTTATTCGCTTCACAGCTATCCTTACGATATGAGGGATGATTTCATCAAACAGTACAAGTCTGCAAAGGAAGGCCGGATCGAGCCTTCTGTATTCATTACATGCACTTATCTGGGCGATGAGGAGGACGACTGGAACCTTATCCTTGTGCCAAGGATCTTAAGCCTCGGTGTCGAGATCAAGACAAAGACCGATCCTGATTACTGCAGGGCAGCCATCAGAAAGTCACTTATAAACCATCTCTTAAATCCAGACGCGGTATCAAATGTCGCTTCCACATATTCCGCAAAGGACAGCGAGATGATCAAGGGTCTTGCCGAAGAACTTGATGCCGGGATAGTAAGCTTTGATTCGGGCATGCGTGCAAAGGCAAAGATCCCCCTGGAGATGACGTTCTCGCCCGAAAAGAGGACGGATACGGCAACTGCGCTCGCATTCCTTGCAAGCGGGGAAGGTTCTCTCTCGATCAGAAGAGCTGCTTCAGCACAGGGCATCGTGTTCTCGGTGGCGATATCCAAGGAAAACATCATATTGCCTTAAAAAGAATAAAGTGAGATATAATGATTGTATGCGGCCAGTTACCGCTCGAAAATAAAGATAACAACACAGAAATAAAGGATCAGATTAAGCTTTGGAGGTAAAACAGATGAAGAAGTTTGAAGGTAACAAACTCGTAGCTTTATTGCTTTCGGCAGGCATGGCAACATCATTGCTTGCAGCATGTTCAGTAAATACCGATCAACTTGGTCAGGGAATAAGTGACCTTGGAAATGCTTTTAATACAACAGCTACTGAAGCTCCTGCAGTAACAGAGACTTCTTCTGCTGAAAGCAGCGAAGAGACAAGTGGCGAGACTTCAGAGGAGACAACTGCTGAGACAACACCTGCAGCTACTCCCACAGCAACTCCTTCTCCCACACCGCTTCCGCAGCGTGTTGATTTCTCTGATTATACGGAAATCGACCTTACGGATTCGTTCGAAGTTACAGTTGAGGAATTCGAAGAGAGTGCTCATTCTGATGACGATACAGTGGAATTTGCCGTTTTCACAGGAAACAGACTGGTCGTTACAGAAGCTGACAATGAGACGGCAAGAGATGCCATTAACCTTGTAGTCGACGGATTTTATGCAGAAGCCAAAGGCGCATATCAGAACGTTGTTGCCCAGCTCAAGTCCGAATACTTAGCAAACGGTGTTATTGAGAATTCCGGCAGCGTACGCGTAAACTTTGAGTATGTTACAAACGGACGTGCTCTTTCTGTATTGATGGTCTATGCAATAAATGTCGGCGACAAGACTGACAGAAAAGTTGATTTCGCTACTTTCGACATGCTAACAGGCCACTACATCACAATGAGTTCAGTCGTTACAGATACAGAAGGTCTGGAGAGAGCATGCAAGACTGCTCTTGCTGATGCGATCAAGGCTAAGGCACTTGAAGCAGTACAGCCTGCGGTTACAGCTACTCCCACACCTACACCTGCAACAGTTACAACAACTACGGCACCCACAACTGCTGAAACAACGGTTGTTGAGACGATCAACGAAGACGATCTGCCCAAGGCAAGTGATTTCGATGTAATCTACATTGCTCCTGTTGCTTCTGATACTGAAGGTGTTCATAAGGTAACTGTTATCGGAATCGCAAAGGACGGCATTATCTACGAGGCAGATGTTGAGATCGATTCTTACGCTGACCTTTTCAACCGTTACGGCACATCCGTTTTCTTCGGCTGATATCGATCAAAGTTTATCCGTATTGCATAAACTTCACGTTTGTATTTTGAACATTTGCATAGAGTGAGATTGAAGTTCTATGTAATGTGTATTAAAATGCTCAATTGTATTTTAACTATACAAAATGTGAGGATAATAAGATGAAAAGAAGAAAACTGATTGCATTGCTGCTGGCTTCGGCGATGGTAATCGGTGCAGTTACGGCATGTGACACTCCTGCAACGGATACGTCTGCTTCAGAGTCTTCCGCTTCGTCCGAGACAGAGTCCGTAACTACAGAGACAACAGAAGTTACCATCGACCTTGAAGGTTACAAGGAACTGTCTGTTGCAGATGTTTCAGATGAAGGCGATGACAAGATCATGATCTACGGCTACAATTCCGAGTTCATCGGACTTGCCGAGAAGTATGCCGGAATCACATCCAACGATTACGATTTCATTGAAGTCACTGACAGCGCCGAGTATCAGACAAAGCTTGATGCCGTTCTTTCCGACGGTAACGGTGCGCCTGATATTTTCACCTGTGATGCCGCATATGCCAGAAAGTATCTGGCATCCGACAACACGATCGCCATCAATGATCTCGGCATCGATTATGCTGAGTGTATTGAGATGTTCGATTACACTTTGAGATTCGCAAGCGATGAGAACAGCGTAGTTAAGGGTCTTGCATGGAATGCTTGCCCGAGTGCCGTTTTCTATGAGAGATCCCTTGCAGAGGAGTATCTCGGATCTTCCGATCCTGAAGTGGTTGCTGCATCATTTGCCACATGGGACAATGTCCTTGCTTCCGCGAGAACCGTCAACGAGGCATCCGAAGGTTCAGTCAAGCTTATCGCAGGCACTTCGGAGATCTACGATGCTTTCCTTACAGACCGCAGCAACGGCTGGGTAATGGACGGATCACTTAACATCGATCCCAACATCGTAGGACTTTTCGACTTCGCGAAGCAGCTTTATTCAGAAGACCTTACTTTCTATGATGAGAGATGGACTGAAGGCTGGTCAGACAGAATGTCCGACAAGACTGTCATCTCTTACTGGGGTTCTTATGATTTTGCAAAGTACCAGCTCGCTCTTAATCCGGGCGAGGGTACGGCAGTCAACCCGACATCAGGCGACTGGGGCGTTACGACTGCACCTGTCAGCTACTACAGCGGCGGTTCATGGGTAATGGCATCCAAGTACTGCGACCAGAAGGCAACTTCCGCAGACATCATCAGAGCCGTATGCATCAATGAGGACAATCTCAAAGATATGGTCAACCGAGGCGAGTTCGTCAACAGCGTCAAGCTCATGACACAGGCTGCAGCAGACGACAAGTTCGCATATGAATGGCTCGGCGGCCAGAATCCTTATCCTGTGCTTCTTAACAGCGCAATGAATTCCGATGCTTCCCTCATCGTCGAGAATGAGGACGATTACAGCAATGCTTTCAAGGCTGTTGTCGGTGCATATTGCGAAGAGGCTTTCGAGTCGGTCGAAGAGGCTGAGACAGCCTTCAGGGACCAGTTGGTCGAAGACGGATTGGCCGGCTATTAAATCAAGTATCTTTAACAACATTCCAGGCTGCTCCGGAAATCCCGGAGCAGCTTTTTTTTATTTGCTTTGCTGGCCTACGGGAATAAACTTCCAAATAGGTACAGAAATGTGACATAAGACATAGAATGTTTATATTTGCTTTTGTACAAAACGACATTCCGATAGTGTAGAATAATTAGGTCTTTATTAATAAAAACGCGGAGGCTATCAAACATGAAATTCGGGTATTTCGATGATTCAAGGAAAGAGTATGTAATTAACACTCCCAAAACACCTTATCCATGGATCAACTATCTTGGCAATCAGGGCTTTTTCTCCCTGATTTCTAACACTGCAGGCGGCTACAGCTTCTATATGGATGCCAGACTCAGAAGAATCACACGTTACCGTTACAATAACGTACCTTTGGATATGGGCGGACGTTATTTCTACATTAACGACAACGGTACGGTATGGAATCCGGGATGGTCTCCGGTCAAGACAGAGCTTGACGAGTATGAGTGCCGCCATGGTATGGGTTATACCATCATCAAGGGTAAGAAGGACGGCCTCAAGGCTGAAGTTACATTCTTCGTTCCCCAGAACTACGACGGAGAAGTACAGCAGGTAGTACTTACAAACGAAGGCTCTTCCGCTAAGGAATTTTCCATTTTCTCAATGGCTGAATGGTGTCTCTGGGATGCACAGGATGACTGCACAAACTTCCAGAGAAACTTCTCAACAGGACGTGTTGAGATCGAAGGTTCAACCATCTATCACGTAACAGAGTACAGAGACAGACGTAATCACTACGCTTTCTATACAGTAAACGATGAGATCGACGGCTACGATACAGACCGTGACGCTTTCCTCGGAAGCATCTACAACGGCTGGGATAACCCTGAGACTGTTAAGGCAGGCAAGGCATCCAACTCATTTGCAGACGGCTGGTCACCCATCGCTTCACACTACAAGAAGATCACTCTTGCACCCGGTGAGAGCAAGACATTGATCTATATCTTAGGCTACGCTGAGAATCCGCAGGACAAGAAGTTCGCTTCCGAGAAGCCTGATAACCTCCTTACAAGAGAGGCATGGGTACTCAACAAGGAGAAGGCTTATGCCATGATCGACAAGTACAACACACCTGAAAAGGTTGCAGCAGGACTTGAAGAACTCCGCACGACATGGGAGAACCTCCTCAGCATTTACAAGGTTGATACACCTGATGACAAGGTTAACCGTATGGTCAACATCTGGAACCAGTATCAGTGCATGGTTACATTCAACCTTTCACGTTCAGCTTCTTACTTCGAGTCCGGTATCGGCCGTGGTATGGGCTTCAGAGATTCCAACCAGGATATCCTCGGTTTTGTTCACCAGATCCCTGAGCGTGCAAGAGAAAGACTCATCGACATCGCTTCAACACAGCTTTCAGACGGCGGATGCTATCACCAGTATCAGCCTCTTACCAAGAAGGGTAACGCTGACATCGGCGGCGACTTCTCAGACGACCCGCTCTGGATGATCATGTCCGTTGCAGCTTACATCAAGGAGACAGGCGACTGGGGAATACTCGACGCTAACGTTCCTTTCGATGACGATCCCGAAGGCAAGCACACAATGCTCGAGCATTTGAATGTTTCCTTCTATCACATCGTAAACAACTTAGGACCTCACGGACTGCCTCTCGCAATGCGTGCTGACTGGAATGACTGTATCAACCTGTCATGCTTCTCCGACACACCCGGTGAATCATTCCAGACATACACAAATCCCAAGTTCAAGGCAGAGGGCGGTTACTCCAAGATCGCTGAGTCCGTATTCGTTGCAGCTCTCTTCACATACACAGGTCCTGCTTACGTAGGCATCCTTGAGCATCTCGGAAAGACTGATGAGGCTGCAAAGGCTCAGGCTGAGATCGACAAGATGAAGAAGAACACAATGGAATCCGCATTCGACGGCGAGTGGTTCTTAAGAGCATACGACGCAAACGGCGAGAAGATGGGTTCACACGAGTGCGAAGAGGGTAAGATCTTCATCGAACCCCAGGGCTTCGCAGTTATGTCCGAGATCGGTAAGGAAGAGGGAGCTGACATTAAGACTCTCAACTCAATCGACAAGTATCTCAACTGCGAGTATGGTCTCGTTCTCAACAACCCTGCATTCACAAAGTACTATATCCAGTACGGTGAGATCTCCACATATCCGGGCGGATACAAGGAGAACGCAGGTATCTTCACACACAACAACGCATGGATCATCTGTGCTGAGGCTTATGTCGGCAGAGGCGAAAAGGCTTTCGAGTACTACTCAAAGATCGCTCCTGCTTTCACAGAAGAGACATCTGATATCCATAAGACAGAGCCTTACGTTTACGGTCAGATGATCGGCGGTAAGGATGCCAAGAACTTCGGTCAGGGCAAGAACTCCTGGCTCACAGGTACCGCAGCATGGAACATGGTTGCAATCTCACAGTACATCCTCGGCGTTAAGCCTGAGTTTGACGGTCTGAGAGTTGATCCTTCCATTCCTTCAGCTTGGGACGGATTCAAGGTAGAGCGTAAGTTCAGAGGCGACGTATACGAGATCGAGATCAAGAACCCTGATCACGTATGCAAGGGCGTCAAGAAACTCACAGTAGACGGAAATGAGATCGAAGGCTGCATCGTTCCGGTTGCAGGCGACGGCAAGGCTCATAAAGTCGAGGTAGTTCTTGGCTGATTACAGGATTTAAAGCCTGAATTTTAAGTCAATAACAAAAGCAAGACCCCGCAGTTTTTTGACCGTGGGGTTACTTGCTGAAATAAGGCAATTATAATTTTATTCCGCGGAGGATCATTATGGGTTATATCGCTGAAAAAGCCAGAGGCGAAAGATGTCCTGCAAAAGAGCTCCTTATAAAGAAATTCGGAGCTGACAACACAAAGGGCGGAATCTCTGCACAGTATGTGTGTTTTGGCAAAGAGCCTGTCGTTCTCGGTATCTCAGGCTTGGGATTCGACAGCATGGCAGTTAACATTCTTGCTTCGGACGACGCTGTTTTCGAGCAGTTCACAAAGACAGTCAATGAAGGTTCTAGCATCCTTCTCATAAAGAGTGAGGGCGGCCTCAAGGCATTGACGGAGAAGGGCGGAACCGTTTCCGATGCAGGTTTTGACGGTGCAGTCATTGCAAGATGCGCTGAACTCATCAGCAGCACAGAGACATGGGGCGGAGAACTTAACGACAAGGGCGAGCTTATCTTCGATCCTTCCACACCTTCACCCGGTCCTCACTACTATACGAATATGCTCATCGGCAACCGCATCGGCTTTGTACATCCTCTTCAGTCAACTCCGAAGAGTGCCGTAGACAGTTTGGGCGGCGGTTCATTCAGATCACATGCCGATACCCAGGTCCTCGCAACAAGATGGGATTATCTCCCTGAAGAAAACGGATTCCCGGCTAACCGTCAGTTCTACATCGTAGAGAACGGCAAGCAGATCTTCTGGTCAGGCAAGGCGATCGCAGACGGTCTTAAGAAGGTTCATACTGTTCACTCACAGAACAGGACCGTCATAAGCTATGAGCTCGAGTGCGGCCTCAAGATCAAGAGAACGATCTTCATCGTTCCTCAGAGAGAAGGCCTCCCCGTAGCTTGTGAAGCACAGCTTATCGACATCGAGAACACGACATCTGCTGACAGAGACCTCAGAGTCGTATGCACGGGCATGTTCGGTACGAAGCAGACACACGCTCTTTCCGAGGACGTTATCTTCACGACAGTCGTTGGCGAGTCACAGGTATTCTTCAACGAGAATAACGAGATCCGTGCGGTAAGCGCAGATCCCAACCCCAACGGCACAAAGGGCGACATCAGATTCAACGAGACAGTCGTTCACAGTGCTGACGGTGATGTTTTCGCAGACCAGTATGCATGCAGATATGCAGATTTCGTAGGTTCAGGAAGCCTCGAAAAGCCTGAGTTCATCTATCCTCTGGCTTCAAGACCTTCCAGAAAGGGCCCCGGATTCTTCGCTACATCCACACCTTTTACGATCAAGGCAAACGGCTCTGTACGTGTTGATAACATCACATGCCTTTCTTCCGACTGCGTAAACGACAAGTTCGTAATCGATCAGACACCTGCTGAAGAAGTTGAAGCAGTTGCAGAGTACATCAAGGATCCTGCTAACCTTGCTAAGGATCTTCAGGATGTAATCGACTTCGCAGGCAAGTATTCCAACTACATGAAGATCTCCCACGACGACAAGAACTTCGAGGCTTATGTTAACAACAACCTCCCGTTCCAGGTCTTCTATCAGACATTTGTATCAAGATCTCTCGACTGGACACAGAAGGGTTACCGTGAGATCGGATTCAGAGAGATCCAGGATATCTTCGCATCCATGTACTATTTCGCAGGCATGGGAAGAACAGACTTCGTTAAGGAAATGCTCGCAGGCTGGATCGAGAATGTATACGAAGACGGTTACACAAACCACAACTTCTACTGGATCGGAAAAGAACCCGGCTGGTGGTCAGATGACGGACTCTGGCTCCTCCAGGCATTGGACAGATATCTCGGCCTTACTGACGATTACGCATTCCTCGATGAGGAGTTCGTCATGGCAGGCACAAAGGTCAAGAAGACCGATGCAGGCGTTAAGCGTAAGCTTAAGGATACGATCAAGGCTATCCTTATGTACAGCGGCAGGATCTCGCTCGGAAAGCACGGTATTCCGCTTATCGACCGTGCTGACTGGAACGACTGCTTAAGAGTCGATCCTGATGCGATCTCCGGTAAGGACAAGGTAGCAGAATATAAGGAACAGCTTTCTGTAAGCGGCAAGGCTTACGGCGAAGTTCCTTACGATTCAGAGTTCTCCGAGTCAGTAATGAACGGATTCCTTTTGAAGGTTGCTCTGGACGCTGCCGAGACAATGTTCAGAAAGATCGGCGATTCCGCTGCTGACGACATGAAGGCACTTTCCGACAAGCTCGCAGCAAACTTACGTGAGCACTGCTGGAAGGGTGACTTCTACTGCAGAGTCCTCTTTAACAGAAAAGACAGAACAGACATCTCTTATCTCGGTGCAGAGGGTGACGGCCTTGCAGTCGAAGCAGGACATCCCGGCACATACTTCCTCAACAGCTTCTCATGGTCACTCCTTGCAGGAGTTGCTTCCGAAGAAGAGATTAATACGATGCTTGATTCACTCGACAAGTATCTTAAGACACCTTACGGATTCAGACTCTGCTCAACAGTTAACTATCCGAGGATCGCTCCTAAGATCGACGTTGCTCTGTATTATCCCGGTGACCGTGAGAACGGCGGCGTATTCAAGCATGCGAACATGATGGCATGCTCTGCTATGCTCGGCGCTGCAAAGACAGTTAAGGATGAGGCTCTTGCTTCAAGACTTGCTGACACGGCTTACTGGATCATCGATAAGATCTTACCTTACAACACATTGAAGACACCTTTCGTTACATGCGGTAACCCGAGATGGTGCACACAGTACAACAACAGCCAGACAGGCGAGAATATCGGACCTACATTGTCCGGTACTTCCACATGGCTCCTTCTCTCACTCTTCCAGTGCTTCGGTATTGAGTTTACGAGCGAGGGACTGAGAGTCGAGCCTATCCTCAGACAGTCTGACAAGAGACTTGATGTTAAGGTATCCGTATGCGGAACATCCTACGATATCCACATCACAAAGCCTGAGGGCTTCATCCGTGCCCAGGACGGCATCAAGGTCAAGCTTGACGGCGCTTCTTGCGACGGAACGCTTCTGCCTGTTGCAACTGACGGCAAGGAACATAAGGTTGAGATCGAATTCTGATCAGATTTTTGGAGGTCCTAAGTTAAAATGCCTTTTTCGAGCGTCTTTTTATCAGAGATCGTAAAAGCATACAACCTTGAGGTTGTATACGATTCAGGTGATATCGAATCAAGAAGGATATGCGTGGCAGACGTTACGCGTCCCGGCCTGCAGCTCGCAGGATATTATGACCACTTCGGACCTGACCGAATCCAGATGATCGGTAACATGGAGCATGCATATCTGGACAACCTCTCCTCTGAGGAGAGGGCAAAGTCCGTATCTGCTCTTTTCGAGAAGAACATTCCTGCACTTATCGTCACCCGTGACCATAAGGTCCATAAGGAGATCTTGGATGCTGCAAGAAAGTATCAGACTCCGGTATTAAGGACATCACAGGCTACATCCGATTTCTCGTCTGAGCTCGTTAAATACCTCAAGATGGAACTCGCGCCCCGTGTATCTATGCACGGCGTTCTGGTCGAAGTAAACGGTGAAGGTATCCTTATCTTAGGTGAATCCGGCGTAGGTAAATCCGAGACCGCATTGGAGATCGTTAAGAGAGGTCACAGACTTATCGCAGATGACCAGATCGAGATCAGAAAGGTATCTGAGACAACGCTTCTGGGAAGGGCTCCCGATGTTATCAAGCACCTTATCGAGATCCGCGGCATCGGTATCTTGGACGTTAAGGAGCTCTACGGTGTATCTGCCGTAAAGCCGCAGGAGAATATAGACTTTGTAATCAATCTCGAACTTTGGGACGAGAAGAAAACTTATGACAGACTGGGGCTTACCGAGGAGACATATGACATCCTCGGAATCAAGGTTCCTTCAGTTACGATCCCTGTAGGACCCGGACGTAACCTCGCAATCATAGTCGAGGCTGCTGCGATCAACTACAGAGTCAAGAAGATGGGCTATAACGCTGCTCAGGATCTCGTATCCAGAGTTTTCCCCGGGAAGTCTTTGGATGGCTGATATCAGCATTCTCGAAAACGTCCCGCTTGCGGGATATTCAACATTCAGATGCGGCGGCCCGGCAAGATATTTCGCTGAGCCGGCGACGGGTGATGAAGTCGCAAGATTATTCAGACTGGCAGGTGAGCAAAACTGGGATGTATTCATCCTCGGCAACGGTTCCAACTGCCTTATCTCCGATGAAGGTTTTGACGGTCTTGTAATAAGGATCGGCAAGAACATGAGTGAGCTTAAATCTGAAGAACTTGAAGACGGCAGGGTAAAGATAACCGCAGGCGCAGGTCTTTCTTACGCAAGATTCGGAAACTACTGTACAGAACTCTCACTTACTGGTGCCGAGTTTGCATGCGGCATTCCGGGTTCATGCGGCGGCGCGGTATTCATGAATGCCGGAGCTTACGGCGGAGAGACCAAAGACTTCGTAACCAAAGTCAGTTACTGGGATGGATATGAGATCAGAAATATAGACGGCAGTCAATGTGAATTCGGATACAGGACGAGCCTTTTTGAAAAGCTTAACAGCGAAGGAAAGACAGCCGTTATCTTAGGTTTTGAGGCAATCCTTTCCAAAGGCAACAAGGATGAGATAACCGCAAAGGTTGATGACTTAAGGACCAGAAGGACTGCAAGCCAACCTCTGGACGTTCCTTCCGCGGGTTCTACATTCAAGAGACCTGAAGGGCATTTTGCCGCAAAGCTTATTGAAGATGCAGGGCTTAAGGGATTTGCGCTCGATGATTCAGGCGCGCAGGTATCTCCCAAGCATGCCGGATTTGTAGTCAATAACGGAGGCACTGCAAAGGCTTCCGATGTCATGAGACTTATAGATTACGTGGTGGAAAAAGTATATGAGGATTCAGGCGTAAGACTTGAAAAAGAAGTGCGTCTGGTCGGTAACTTCGGAGGCTGACAATGGAACTGTTGTTTCTTACCGGAATGAGCGGTGCAGGAAAGAGCGCGGCGGTCAGGTATTTGGAAGACTGCGGATATTTCTGTATGGATAATGTCCCGCCTTATGTCCTTCCGGACCTTGTAAAGAGCTTCTTCAGAGGCAGAAACGGTGAAGGATTTTCCACACCCAAGCTTGCCTTTGTAGTCGACATCAGATCACAGGAATACCTTGACGGTTTTGATGAGGCTCTGGCTCTCATCCACGATGAAGTGGGTGTCCCTTATAAGGTTATCTTCCTTGAAGCATCCGATCAGGTTCTCATAAGCAGATACCAGCAGACGAGAAGAAAACATCCTCTTGCAGGCAAGAAAGGATCTCTTACCAAGGCTCTTACCGAAGAGAGAAAGATGCTCGAGAACATAAGAGAGATAGCGACAGTCGTTATCGACACGTCATTTCTTAAAGACTCGGAACTCTGTAAGGCGATAGGAGAGATAATCAAGAACCAGGACAGCCAGAGCATTCTCGTTGTGGTAGAGTCCTTCGGATTCAAGTACGGACTTCCCGTAGACTGCGATTATGTATTTGACGTAAGGTTTTTGCCGAACCCGTTCTATCTGCCGCAGCTTCGTAACTTCACCGGTAAGGATGAAGAGATAGCCAAATATCTTGAAGGATTCAGGGAGACGGATGAGTTCAACTACATGACATCCGAGATCTTATCTTTTGTAATTCCTTTTTATGAGAAGGAAGGCAAGGGTTCCGTTCATATAGGAATCGGATGCACGGGCGGAAGACACAGATCCGTTTACTGCACTGAGACCATCGCAAAAAAGATGTCTGAGAACGGCATCAAGTGCATAGTAACGCACAGGGATATCGACAAAGAACCTCACAGATACACGAAGAAGGCGGATGAAGACTGATGGATGACAGTTTCTCCGTCAGAGTTAAGCTTGAGACTGCCACCAAGGCCGTAAAAAAGCCCGTTCAGAGGCAGACTGCTTTGTGCGGTCTGATATTGAGCCAGGTAACAGGCGATCTGTCTGAACCCGTAAAAGAGATAAAGATCCCAGAAAGATTATCTGAGCTGATCGTCCAGCTTTTCGAGATGGAGAACGTAAAATGCCGTTATTCCAAAGGGAAGATCCTGATGGAAGATACGGGTAACACCGATCTCTGGCAGAAGTTATATGCGCTCTTGTCAGACATTGAAGGCGGAAATCTCACGGTCGAGGAAGCAAGAAGGTTTTTAAGAGGCGCTTTCTGGTCTGCAGGTTACTGCTCGGATCCGGTTAAGAGTTACAGGATAGAATTCCTGGTATCAAATGAGAGATGCGCTTCGTGGATATCTTCTGCCCTTAATATTCTTTCTATAAAACATATAAAGGCTGAACGCAAAAATGCTTTCGCGGTCTACTTCAAGAACGGTGATGACGTTTCCGATTTTTTAAGCTATATCGGAAGCCCTTCGGCAATGATGGAATTCGAGAACGTGCGTGCCGGAAAAGATGTCAACAGCAAGGTCATCAGGGCTGTTAACTGTGACGAGGGCAACACAAAGCGTCAGGCAGAAGCGGCGGCCGCAAGAAACGAACTCATCACCAGAGTCATGCAGTCAGGAATAGCGAGCAAGCTCTCACCTGAGCTCCGGGAGGCCGCAAAGGCGCACATGGAAAATCCCGGTGCGTCGCTTGCCGAACTCGGTGCCATGATGGACCCTCCGATCGGCAAATCAGGCATGAGACACCGCCTCGATAAGATCGCCGAATTTGCGAATTCTCTTAAGTAAATCCTCAAAAATCCCTTATTTTATAGTGCTTTATAAGCCTCAAATGCCGCGAAAATTTGAGTTAACAAAACAGCCGTGCTAAAATAAGCGTTAACTTTTTTGGAAAGGAACAATTAAGAGGGGATATATGAAGCACGGTGACCAGTACATCGAGCCTGATAACAGTTACTACAGACCTTCAAGGGATCCGAATGAAGGCACCATGACGCTCGTCGTCGTGATCACTCTTCTCTTCGTATGCCTGACAGGCGTCCTTGCCGCTGTCTATTTCAAGAAGGCGACAACAAAAGAAACTCTTGCCAATATCGACTCCACAGACGTATCAGGTTATATCTCGGTCGCATCCCCCACGCCTACTCCTATTCCGCCAATTACTGATTACCAGAATCCTATACTTTATCCAGGACTTGCATCCGTAAACATCAATAAGGAACTTGCGATCGACAAGAACTGCGTTCCTTCCGCGCGCGGAATCAATGAGACCGTCATGGTAAACGGAAATATCGTGGAGCCTCCTTACAGCAGGGAGAACCCGATCTACATGAACGACCCTGTCTTCTATGGATCGATTCCCGGTATCTTCGCATTCAGAGGAAACAATTTCAGAAACTGCGCCTCATTCGGATATGTAACCATGTACAGAGGTTCCCTTACCCAGAGATGGGAATTCAATGAGATCGGAACACTTCTTGCATCTACACTTAACTTCGAGTGGTCAGGTGTAAGGTGGACTGGTCAGCCCCTCGTTGTAGAGTGGCCTGCAGCAGTCCGTCAGAACATGGATATGTACGATTCAGCCAAGCAGCAGATGACCCTTACGGAAGTTATCGTTGCCGCATTGGATGGTAAGATCTATTTCTTCAATCTCCAGAACGGTGAACCTACCAGAGAACCGATCGATGTCGGAGCTTCCATCAAGGGTACTCCCGCACTCGACCCCAGAGGCTATCCTCTCCTTTATGTAGGACAGACGGATAACAACGGCGGCAAGGTATTCGGAATGTATATCTATTCGCTTCTGGACGGCTCGCTCCTTTACTGTTACGACGGTTCCGAAGACGGCGCATACAGAAGCAACTGGAACGCATTCGACTCATCACCGATCGTAAATGCTGAGACCGATACTCTTATCTGGCCCTGCGAAAACGGAATCATCTACACATTCGATCTTCACACGGCATATACGGGATCCAATATCCTCGTATCTCCCGTTGTAACCGGATATAAGTACATGTTCAACGACAATGTAGGCTCGCACATGGGTGTTGAGAGTTCCATTGCCGTATACGGCAACTACGGTTATTTCGTAGACAACACGATGAACCTCTGCTGTCTCGATCTCAACACGCTCGAGATGGTCTGGACCAAGGTGCTGGGCGATGATTCCGACGTTACTCCGGTAATTGATGAAGAAGACGGCATACCGTATATTTATATCGGAACCGAGGTGGATAACCAGGGCGAAGTCGGTGAATACTGCGGCGCTGCATACATCTATAAGATCAACGGTCTTACGGGTGAACAGGTATGGCAGAGTTCTGAAGCCTGCTACACATATAACGGCAATACATCAGATTCCGACCAGAGCGGCGGATGCCTTGGCAATCCGATTATCGGAAAAGGTTCCATATCAAACCTCGTTATTTTCTCATTTAGTATGACTAACGGCCTTGCGAGCGGCAATAAACTTGTTGCATATGACAAGGATTTGGGTACTGAAGTTTGGGAATATAATATGAACATCTATTCGTACAGCTCACCGGTAGATTTCTACGATGCTGACGGCAATGCATATATCGTTATCTGCGATTCGATCGGTCAGGTTCACATGATACATGCGGAGACGGGAATAGCTGACCCTAAGGACAGAAGAATTACGTACATTCAGACAAAGAGGAACCTCGGACTTGAGGATGAGACAGCGTCAGGCGTATGTATCGAAGCTTCTCCTGTAATCTACAAGGGCATGATGGTCGTGGGAACAACTTCCGGAAGCGTTTTCGGAATTGCGATTGAATAAGGAGCACTATGGACTTTGAGAATGCATACGGATCTATAGCTGTTTTTGAGGTCGAGATAAGGACCTTTGCAAACGAGGGCTATGCGGTGAAGTATGACTTCGGCAGAAGAGTGATCTCCTGGCGCGATAACTACATGTGGAATAACAATTTCACAAGATCCCTCAGTGAAGAAAACATCAGGCTCATTAAGGAAAAGCTTCCCGAATCAGGCATGCTTGAGTGGATGAAAGGTTATAATCTCGGACTTACTGAAGAATACGGCGATAAGACAGTGATCCCTGGTGAGTGGCAGATCAAGGTCGAGTTCAGCGACAAGACAAATCTGAAGTCAGGTGCCGAGCAGCATTTCCCTAAGAAGTGGAAGAATCTTCAGTATTTGATCGAGCAGACTTCGGGATGCAGTTTCACGTTAAGATAAGTCGGAAATCCGACAGGAAGTAAGATTGTGCAGGCATGGGGCCTGCTTTTTTATTATTTTGAGTATTAAATATCCTTTGTAGTCGCATTTGCTCTAATGTGATAAAATTCATTAATATGCCCGATAAGTGTTATCGGGAATATGTATGAACGAGGAGTTATTGTTTTGGATTATCTGGAAGGACTGTTACTTGGAAGGCTCTGGAGTGATACGGATTTTGAAAACCGTAAGCATTTCGGTTTGTTTGTTATTTACGGCCTTCTTGTTGACGCGATAGTTCTCTACCTCTATATCTCCGGCAAAGGCCTTTTGAACTTCGGCATAGTAGGCCCTATTCACATCGCAGTATTCACACTGCTCTTTTTGGCCAATCCGTTCATCAGCTTCAGATATTACCGAATGCCCTGGTGGGGCAAGATCTTAGTTTTAGCAGTGAAGATATATAAATCATATCTGATCATCAGCTATACAGTAAGTCTTCTCCTTCCGAGACTGTCGGTACAGGTTGATGATCTCCAGGATTTCCTCATGACATATCTCAACGGAACGCTTGAGAAATATACTGAGAAATTCCAGGCAAGCGCAGGTTCATTCTCAACGGTATTGGGAGTTCTTGCAGGCGGCGTTCATGTCGTCGGAACCGTTTTGCTTTATGCATTGGCGGCAATAATCATTCCGGGCCTCATATATCTGGCAATCAGAATTGTTCAGTATGTATGGGACTGGGTCGTAAATACGCTTATCATCAAGAGGTTTTTCCCTCAGCGTAAATAATGGGTTTTCAAAGGAGACTATATGGCAGAGCTTAGAGACAGAATCGACATCACGGTTGAAGAGCTCGAGGAATCCCTCGGCGCCGTTAGGCTTCCGCGTTTTATCGCAGAATCAGAGAAAAGTTTTGTCGGCAGGATAGATACCATCTGTGATGAGATCTGTTCTGACAGCAATAAAAGGGCCATTTTCGTATCCGGTCCTACTTCATCCGGAAAGACAACTTTCACTTTGCGATTATCATCAACGATCAATAACAGAGGCAGAAAAGCCATCCACCTCTCACTTGATGATTACTACAACATCAAGGAAGTCAAATGCGACAGGGACGGAAGACCTGATTTTGAGACAATCGATGCTCTCGATGTCGACAGAATCCAGCGCGACATCAAGGCTCTCTTAGACGGCGAGACGGTTATTCCCCCGTACTTCGATTTCAATACAAGAGAGCAGCACGAAGGCAATCCGGAAAACGCCATCTGTTTAGGTGACGACGGTGTTCTCGTTGTGGAAGGCCTTCACGGTCTGTCTCCCAGGATCTCAGGCGAATGCCCTGCTGAGAAGTGCTCCAAGGTATTCATCATGCCCTATGGTAATGTTTACTGCGATTCAAAGCTCATGGACAGTAACGAGATAAGACTTCTCAGAAGGATCATCAGGGATTACCGTCACAGAAGCGCCCATGCACTTGCCACGATCGACTACTGGCCCATGATCCAGAAGTCTGAAGAAAAATACTACGAAGAGTACCTTACATGTGCTGACTACCACGTCAACTCATTCCTCGCTTATGAGAGCCTTATCGTTGCCCCCATGGCCATGAATGACATCAAAGAGGCGCTGACAAAGGTCGAGAAGGGTTCCATTGAACCCAGTGTCTTCATGGAGAAGTCTCCGTCAGGCAAGTCCTTTGCGGATCTCTCTTCGGCACTTGTTAAGGCAAATAAGCTTATGGGGCACCTGGGCAAGATACCCGTGATCAGCCCCGAACAGGTTCCTGCCGAATCAATACTTAACGAGTTCATCTCACAGTAACGGCGGAACTGCTGATACAGATTAATAAAGGAGGCATATAATGCCTATCAGAATAGCTGACAATCTTCCGGCAAGGCATATTCTTGAGCAGGAAAGAATATTCGTTATGGAGGAAAACAGGGCTCTGACCCAGGACATACGTCCGATCAAGATCCTTATCCTCAATCTCATGCCCGATAAATCGACTACGGAGACACAGCTCTTAAGGGCTCTTTCCAATTCTCCGATCCAGGTCGATGTCGAGCTTCTGTTCACAAAGACACACAAGTCTAAAAATACTCCCGCTGAGCACCTTCTCAAGTTCTATAAGACTTTCGATGAGGTAAATAATGAGTATTTCGACGGCATGATCATCACAGGCGCACCCATCGAGAAGCTTCCTTTCGAGGAAGTCGATTACTGGCCTGAACTGGTCGAGATAATGGAATGGAGCAAGACCCACGTTTACTCCACACTCCATCTTTGCTGGGGCGCATTTGCAGGTCTTTACTACCACTACGGGATCCCGAAGATCGTTTTGGACAAGAAGGTGTTTGGTGTTTTCGAGCACTCGATGACATGGTCCAGACCGGTAAAGCTCTTCAGGGGCTTTGATGACATCTTCTACGTTCCTCATTCACGTTATACGGAGGTCAGAAGGGAAGACGTCGAGAAGAGAAAGGATTTAAGGATCCTCTCCGAATCCGAGGAATGTGGTATCTATGCGATATCAGATCTTCACGGAAGACAGTTCTTCATCACGGGACACTCCGAATACGACAAGGACACTCTGGATAAAGAGTACAGAAGAGACATGAATGCCGGATTAAACGATGTCGATATTCCGAAGAATTACTACATCGACGACGATCCTGCCAAGGGGCCGCTCCTCAGATGGAGATCTTCGGCAACATTGATGTATACAAACTGGCTCAACTACTACGTATATCAGGAGACTCCTTTCGACATCAACCTGATCAGGAGCATCAGGAACGAAGATCTTGAACCTAACAGGGACGTGGAGAAAAATGGCTGAGATCTTAAAACTCGACAGAGAACTGATATCGGGATTTGCTCCCCAAAGACCTGAAGACGGACACAAGAATTCTTTTGGCACAGCGCTTATCTGTGCAGGTTCCGAATTAATGACTGGTGCTGCAGTAATGGCAGCAGGTTCTGCTTTAAGATCCGGTGCGGGTCTTGTAAAAGTATTCTCCGATGAGAAGACTCTCGATGCCATAAGGTTCAATGAACCCTGCGCGATGCTTGAGTTAAGGCCGGAGAAGACGGCAGATCTTTTAAGAAAAGCATCTTCGTTATGCAGGATAGCATCTTCGGTACTTATAGGTTCCGGCATGCCTGCCGATTACAAGAACATGGAAGCGCTGACTGAGAGATTCCTTAAAGAAGCAAAGACCGTTGTTCTTGATGCGGGCGCTCTTTCAGGCAAGCCGGACGTTATGTCCAGGCTTAAAGAGAACCTCAAAGCAAGAGAAGTTCCTGCGGTACTGACTCCTCATATAGGTGAGTTTGCAAGGATTACCGGCCTTGCCAAAAACGAAGTGGAGGAGAAGGCAGCTGATCTCGCACTTGATTTTACGCGCGAAAATAACTGCGTCATTATCCTTAAGAGCAGCAGGACGCTTATCGCTTCTCCTGATGGTAAGATCTACATGAATGACCTTGCCAACACAGGTCTTGCAAAGGGCGGATCGGGAGATGTCCTTGCAGGTCTCGTAACCGGATTCCTCGCACAGGGAATGGATCCTTTCAAGGCTTCCTGTTCTGCTGTGTTTATTCATTCGAAAGCGGGCGAAGCCGCAAAAGAAGATATCGGCGTTAGAGCCATGATACCGACTGACCTTCTGATCTATCTTGAGGAAGGATACATTCAGGCGGGTTGGAGTGAAGAAGATGAGTGACAATATTTTTGACCGTTCATGCGTAGAGATCGATCTTGATGCTTTAAAGCACAATTTCGAAGAGATAAAGAAAGCTGTAACTCCCGGCACGGATATCCTTGCGGTAGTTAAGGCTGACGCATACGGACACGGTGCCCTTGAGACAGCTAAGACCCTGATCGACGGTGGTGCGGCCGGTCTTTGCCTTGCTACGATCGATGAAGCGGTCGAGCTCCGCAAGCACGGCATAACCGTTCCGATGATGACTTTAGGCTTTACCGACTCTTCAAGGTTTGAAGATGCGGTCAGATATGACGTCGAGCAGTCAGTCTATTCGCTTGATATCGCAAAAGCTCTGTCTGATGAGGCTGTAAAGCAGGGCAAGACCTGCAGGATCCACATCAAGCTCGACACCGGTATGGGAAGGATCGGCTTTAAGACAGACGGAACTGAGACAGATGATATTGTCAGGGCATGCACTCTGCCGGGCATCGAACCATACGGCGTATTCTCGCATTTCGCGGCTGCGGATACTGATGACGACGAATATACCAATCAGCAGTTTGCTCTATTCATGAAGCAGATCGAAGCGCTCGGGCAGAAGGGCATTCACTTTACGAAGAGACATATATGCAACAGTGCCGGGATCCTGAGATTCCCCGGAATGCATCTTGATATGGTAAGGGCAGGGATCATCCTTTACGGCCTCATGCCGCCCGGATGCCCCGCACCCGTTGTAGACATCGACCTTAAGCCTGTCATGAACTGGTATGCAAAGGTAATCCACGTTAAGACGGTTCCCGTCGGAGCCACGATAAGCTACGGCAGACACTTCACGGCTGAACGCCCCACTGAGGTCACGACAGTAGGCATCGGTTATGCAGACGGACTTTCCAGAAAGCTCTCAAACGGCTTCGAGCTTGTTATCGGAGGTAAGAAGTGCCCCATAATCGGCAATATCTGCATGGACATGTGCATGGTCGATACCACCGATCTTGAGACAAGGCCTGCGGTAGGCGACAAGGTCACCGTGTTTGGCAGCGAGAGATCTGCAGATGAGCTTGCTGAAGCGCTTGGAACGATCAATTACGAGATCACATGTGACGTCGGCAAGAGAGTCAGAAGACTCTATGTCGGAGGCTGATTTAATACTTCTTTCTTCTTTATAAATATATCGGTGAAAAAAGCGCAGAGATGCGCTATAATACTTACGCTTTATTTATATACCAAGGAGAATGTCAATTAATGAGCACTTTAAGAGATAGCGTAAACAGTACGGAGATAAGGAAGAAGATTATCTTTACCTGCCTTATAGTTACCGTGCTTTGTGTGCTCACGCTTATTCCCGTTCCGGGACTTAATCACGCACTTGCCACATATACGGCAGCAGGCTGGGGAAGCGTAGGCTTCATCATAGATGTCCTTTCAATGAAGGGATTTGAGAATATTTCAATTGTCAGCCTTGGTATTTATCCTTTCCTCGTAGCATCTATCATCATGCAGATAGTAACTTTGGCAGTTCCGAAGCTCAGGGCTCTTGCCCAGATGGGTGACGAAGGAACCAAGAAGATCACAAAGCTCACAAGGATCGCATTGATCGCAGCAGCAGTTGTTTTTGCAGCGCTTTACTGCGTAGGCATGCGAAACGCGGTTACGACAAAGATCAACTACTGGGTTGCGATCGTTATCTGCGGCGTATCTATTGCAGTAGGAAATGCGTTCTGCGGATGGTGTGTCGAACTCCTTAACACAAAGGGAATCGGTGACGGCCTTACGATCATCATCGTTGCAGGCATTCTCCGTGACATTCCCCATGAGATCGCAAGATGCTTCGACGATGCACAATATTTGGGTATCATTCCCGGACTTACATATGCAATCTTCGGAGCTCTCCTTTTCGCAGGTTTGATCTTCTTCGTAGTATTCATCAACATGGGCGAAAAGAAGATAAGGATCATCTTCTCCAAGAGAACAGTCGGCATGAAGCAGTATGGAATGCAGAACCAGATTATCCCGCTCAAGGTTGCGCAGGCCGGAATCACACCTATCATCTACACACTTACTCTTACTCTGATCCCTTCAGTTATCATCGCAATGGTTGTTCCCGGCACAGAAGCTGCCTGGGCAGAAGCCTGGAAGAACCTTCCCACACACGTTGCTTACATTCCTTTCTTCATCGTATTCCTTGTATTCTTCACATACATCTTTGCGATGCTTCAGTTCAATCCTTTCGATATGTCATCACAGATCAAGCAGAACGGCGGTTACATCCAGGGTATCAAGCCCGGCAAGCCCACTTCACAGTATCTGATGAATCTGTATAACAACCTGAACAGTGCAGATTGCTTCTATCTGATCCTTTTCTGCGTACTGCCCATGGCTTTGAGCTTCATCCCCGGATTTGACAGGATCGCTTTCGGCGGAATCGCAGTAGTTCTCGTTGGCGGCGGACTTCTCGAGATGAAGACTTTGCTCGACAATGCCCTTAAGACTGAAGAAGAGCAGCTCAAGGCAGCAGGCAAAGACAAGAAGCGTAAGAATTACAACAAAAAGTAAGGGGAGGATATATTTATGAATCTGATCATTCTCGGCGCACCCGGATCCGGTAAGGGTACATCAGCTACAGTATTAAGAGAGAAGTTTAATCTTGCTCACATTTCAACAGGAGATCTTTTCAGATATAACATCAAGGAAAACACTCCTCTCGGAATCGAAGCAAAATCATATATCGACAAGGGAGCACTCGTTCCCGATGACGTTACCATCAGAATGGTAGAAGACCGTCTTAGCAATCCCGACTGCGAAAAGGGTTACATCCTTGACGGATTCCCGAGAAACATCGCACAGGCTGAGGCTCTCGATAAGATGCTCGCAGCAAAGGGATCGAAGATCGATGCAGTCGTTTATGTAATCTGCGATGACGAAGTCATTATGGACAGAGTTACAACAAGACGTGTCTGCGAGAAGTGCGGCGCAAGCTTTAATGTAAAGTACATGCCCACAAAGGTCGAAGGCGTTTGCGACGTATGCGGCGGCAAGGTCATCCAGAGATCTGACGATAATCCGGAGACTGTTGCCAAGAGACTTGAGACATACAGAGTAAATACTCAGCCTCTTATCGACTTCTACAACGAGAGAGGGATCATCGTTGAGGGTAACAACAATGTTGATTCCGATGCCTGCATCGCTTCCATCGAAGCAGGACTTAAGAATTTGGGACTCTAATTAGAAATCAGGTATAAAAATGGTAGAAATCCTTACCAACGAAGAATTCGAGAAAATGAAGGCAGCAGGAAAGATCCTGCAGCATGTTTTCAAGGCTTGCAGAGACGAGATCAAGCCCGGCATTTCAACTCACGATGTCGATAAGCTTTGCTATGACATCATCAGAAGTTACGATGCCATCCCGTCTTTCCTGAACTATGGCCAGCCTCCGTTCCCCGGAACGATCTGCGCATCAGTTAATGATGAGGTCGTACACGGAATTCCGAGAAAGACCAGAATACTCCAGGAAGGTGACATCATTTCAGTTGATGTCGGCGCTATCCTTGACGGCTATCAGTCTGATGCATGCAGAACATACATGGTAGGCAATGTCGCTCCTGAGGTTAAGGATCTCGTTGAGCGCACCGAAAAGTCATTCTGGATCGGCCTCGAGTATGCTAAAGTCGGCATGAGAACAGGCGATATCGGACATGCTATCCAGGAATATTGCGAAGGGTTCGGTTACGGAGTTGTAAGAGAACTTACAGGTCACGGCATAGGAACAACGATGCACCAGGATCCGGATGTACCCAACTACGGAAGACCGGGTCACGGCTATAAGCTCAAGAAGGGTATGGCTATCTGCATCGAGCCGATGATCACTTTGGGAACACGTGAGATCGAACAGTTAGATGACAGGTGGACAATAGTAACTCAGGACGGAAAGCCTGCAAGTCACTATGAGAATACGATTTTGATCACGGATGAGGGTCCGTATCTTACAACCTATGACTATGAGGAGGGTTTTTAATGGCGAAGGAAGATGTTATTGAAGTACTGGGAGTAGTTGATGAAGCATTGCCCAACGCAATGTTTAAGGTAAAGCTCGACAGCGGACACATTGTTCTTGCACATTTATCAGGAAAGCTTAGACAGAATTACATCAAGATTCTTCCGGGCGATAAGGTAACAATGGAAATCTCTCCTTATGACCTTTCCCGCGGCAGAATTACCTGGAGAGGCGAGAAGAAGCCCAAGCAGTAATCGTCTGCGGACATTTTTTACACTGATTTTTACGCACCGGAACCCAAGCGGTTTTGGTGCGTTTCTTTTCTTATAAAAATATTATACATATTTATCATATTTTGTTTGAAAATGTTAAATCTATGATATATTTGCCGTTAGATATTATTCTTGTGCTTGCACGGTATGGGAATGTCGAAATTTTTGGAGGTGCGTTATGTTAGGAATTAAGCAGATCAAGGTTGTATTGAAGAATGATTACACAACCGACACTCTTTTCGAGGCAATCAAGGATCACGAGTTCACACCTGGAAAGCCTAAGATCGTTAAGCACGGCTTTACAAACATCATTTGTTTTGATGAAGTTGACAGACAGAATCAGGTTCAGATCATTCCCGGTATGACTCAGGGTGCTAAGCCCGGTCCGAAGTGGACAGTTATGAAGGCAGAGGCTGCCGGTATGGATAATGTTGCTAAGAATATGGCTATCGGTGCTTTGACAAACGGATGGGGCAACCTCGGAAGTCTTGGCGGAAAGAACAGCAAGCTTTGCGAGAAGCAGGTTGAGGCTGTTGCAAAAGAGCTGGAGGCTATGGGCATCTGATCACAGTGCTTCTTCCGGTAACTGCTAAATATATTAACTAATAATATTCAAAAGCACAGTTATCAGTGGTAATTGTGCTTTTGTTTGGGAAAGGAACAATAATATGTCAGAAGAAAAGAACGTAAAAGCAGAAGAGAAGAAGGCTGAGGGTAAGAAGTCCTTCTTAGACGAGAACAAGCTTGAGATCATTACGGTTATCCTCCTCGGTATCACCGCACTTCTCACAGCGTGGGCAAGCTATGTCGGTTCCATCCACGGCGGCAACCAGGCAACAAACTATGCTACAAGTAACAATCTCTCAAGTGACGGCAACTCACTTTACAACGCAGCTGTCCAGTCTATGACTCAGGACATGGACGTATGGAATACGATCATGGATTATGAGATCAACATCCTTTATGCTGACGAGACAAACGATTCAAAGACGCTCGATGCTTATGTTTGGAAGCTCCAGTGGTTCTGCCAGGATAACCTCACAGATGAGATGGCAGCTATTATCGGATATGATCAGGAAGCTTTCAACGACGGTGTTAACGATGAAGAAGATATTCTTGCTTGGCTCTATGATGAGAGCGGCATGGCCATCAACTCACCTTTCGCTAATGAAGAATTCGTCCAGAGCTATTTTGATGAAGCCAACGCTAAGCTTGACGAAGCACAGCTCGTTCTCGAGCAGGGTCAGCAGGACAACGCTAACGGTGATAAGTTCTCACTCGTTACAGTTCTTTACAGCGTTGCACTCTTCATGCTCGGTATCGTAGGCGTATTCAAGAACCAGACATACAAGAAGATCGTTCTTGCTGTCAGCGTCGTATGCCTTCTCATCGCTGTAATCTTCATGGTCACTATCCCGCTTCCTACTTCCGGCGGTATCTTCGGTTAAGTAGATAAGGCATATAAGTGATGCTATAATAGGGCCGCCTTAGGGCGGCTCTTTTTTGTTTTTCGAAAACATGCTCAAAAAAAGTGCCTGTCTGATGAAATTTCCAGTTGAAAACCGAAATGATTTTGCTATAATTGTTTAGCATGCGCTCAAAAGGCGCCTGTATTTGTTGTGGAAAAATAACAGCGACAGGAGGTACTAACATGAAAGTACGACCTTCAGTAAAGCCGATGTGCGAAAAGTGCAAGATCATTCGCAGAAACGGCAAAGTCATGGTCATTTGCTCTGACCCCAAGCATAAGCAGAGACAGGGTTAAGCAGATTGACGGGTCTTCTTATAGTACGGAATTAGCCCCGTACGCCTGAAATGAAGACCGCGGGATAATAGCTCCTTCCCGCACAAGCATTATTAAAAGAAAAGTAATCAATATTTACCCACCGTTCCGAGAGGGCGGCTGCTCCCTAACCCGGAGTTCCTTGACTTACGCGTGTCAAATAGAGATTAATACCACTTTATCCAATACGGAGGTACATTAAATGGCTCGTATAGCCGGCGTAGATTTACCGAATGATAAGAGAATTGAAATCGCTCTTACGTACATTTACGGAATCGGAAGAACAAGTGCGGACAAGATTATTGCCGATACAGGCATCAATCCCGACACACGCGTCAAGGATTTGACAGAGGATGAGGTTGCGAAGATCCGTGACCAGATCGAGAACAATTACAAGGTTGAAGGTGACCTTAAGAGAGAAGTACAGTCCAACATCAAGAGACTTACAGATATCGGTTGCCTTCGCGGACGTCGCCACAGACTGGGACTCCCTGTAAGAGGCCAGCGTACAAAGACTAATGCTCGTACACGTAAGGGTCCAAAGCATACAGTTGCTGGTAAGAAGAAGTAAGGTGAGGTGAGTCAAAATGGCACAGAAGAAAAGCTTAAGACCCAGAAGAAGTGAGCGTAAGAACGTCGTTGACGGTCAGGCTCATATTCATGCTACATTCAACAATACAATCATTACAATTACCGACAAGCAGGGAAATACAATTTCCTGGGCTTCTGCAGGTATGGACGCCAAGGGTTCACGTAAGGGCACGAGCTATGCAGCTCAGGTTGCTTCCGAGAAGGCTGCAAAGGCAGCTTGCGATCATGGCATGAAGACTGTTGATGTTTATGTTAAGGGACCCGGATCCGGACGTGAGTCCGCAGTTCGTGCTCTCGAGACAGCAGGCCTCAGAGTCACAATGATCAAGGACGTAACACCGGTACCTCACAATGGTTGCCGCCCTCCTAAGAGAAGAAGAGTTTAATCTTCTCTTGGCAGAATACTTAGTATAGAAAAGAGGAATATAGCAATGGCTAGAGATATGACACCTGTCCTTAAGAAGTGCAGAGCCCTCGGTATTGAGCCTGCTTTCTTAGGAGTAGAGAAGAAAGAATCTAAAAAGCATGGTGCATCCAGACCCCGCAAGATGAGCGAGTATGGCATGCAGCTTAAGGAAAAGCAGAAGGCTAAGTTTATTTACGGCGTTCTCGAGAAGCCTTTCAGAAACTATTTCGAAAAGGCTCAGAAGCTCAAGTATGGTACAACCGGTGAAAACCTCATGATCCTTCTTGAGACAAGACTTGACAACGTTTTATTCAGAATGGGCTTCGCTCGTACAAGAGATGAAGCCAGACAGATCGTAAGCCACAGAGGAGTTAAGGTTAACGGCAAGATCGTTAATATCCCTTCTTTTGCGGTTAAGGTTGGCGATGTAATTGAGATCAAAGAGGGTTCCAAGAGCTCACAGAGATTCAAGGACATCATCGAAGTAACAGGTTCAAGAGCTACACCTGCATGGGTTGAGTCCGACAGCGACAAGCTCTGCGGTAAGGTCCTTGCAATCCCTACAAGAGATCAGATCGAAGTACCTGTAAACGAAGTTGCTATCGTCGAGTTGTATTCTAAGTAATAACATCCGGATCGCAAGATATTTAGAATTATCTAGGAGGATTAAACATGATGGAAATCAGCCAGCCGACCGTTAAGTGCGTTGAAACCAACGAGGATAAGTCCTACGGCAAATATACCATCGCCCCGCTCGAGCGTGGATTCGGCACAACACTCGGAAATTCTCTCCGCAGAGTGCTCCTTTCTTCACTTTCCGGCGCGGCAGTAACATCTATCAAGATTGAGAAGATTAAGCATGAGTTCTCCACTGTTCCGGGTATTATCGAGGATATGACGGAGATTATCCTTAATATCAAGGGTATCCGCGCAAAGCTTCACAACGAGTCCAACATCGTCAGCATTAGCGTCGCTAAGGGTAGAACCGGCGAGCTCACAGCAGGCGATATCGTTCACGGACCTGAAGTTGAGATTATGAATCCTGACCACGTTATCGCTCACCTCAACGGCAGTGACGACGTATTCATGGAGTTCACACTCAGCAAGGGCCGCGGATACAACACAGCAGAGCAGAATAAGCCCGCTAAGCAGGTTATCGGTGTAATCCCGATCGATTCCATCTTCACACCTGTTAAGAAGGCTAACTACAAAGTTGAGAATACCCGTGTAGGCGCTCGTACAGACTACGACAGCCTTACACTCGAGGTTTGGACAGACGGCACTATCGATGTTGACGAGGCTCTCTCTTCAGCAGCTAACTGCCTCATCGAGCACCTCAAGTTCTTTACAGCTCTCGCTGATACCGATTCAGCACCCAGCTTCAAGAACATCGAAGAGAGCGGCGAGCATGATTCAAAGCTTTCCGGTGTTATTGAAGATATGGATTTCTCAGTACGTACATACAACTGTCTCAAGAGAGCACAGATCAACACAGTTGGTGATCTCGTAGCTCGTTCCATGGACGAGATGATCAAGGTAAGAAACCTTGGTAAGAAGTCCCTCGAGGAAATCATCGAGAAGCTTGAAGACATGGGTCTGCACTTGAGAGAACAGGAAGATTAAGCTTTTTTAAGCAGGAGGATATTTTAAATGCCTAACAGGAAATTCGGCCGTGCTTCAGATCAGCGTGCTGCTATTCTGAAGAATCAGGTCACAGCATTAATTATAAACGGTAAGCTTGAGACAACAGTTGCCCGTGCTAAGGAGATCAGCGCTATCGTAGAGAAGCTCGTATCTTCTGCAGTTAAGGAGCAGGATAACTACACAACAAAAGAAATCACTGTTTCTGCAGCTAAGCTCGACGGTAAGGGCAAGAAGGTTCTTAAGACAAAGACATCTAAGAGCGGCGCTAAGTACGAAGTAGTTGACCGTGAAGTTAAGACAAAGACAGTTCAGGTTGATAACCCTTCACGTCTCGCTGCAAGAAAGGCCATGATCAAGTGGGTCAACAAGAGCCACGATGCAGAAGGCAACATCATCAATCCCGTTAACAAGGTATTCGATGATATCGCACCCAGATATGCAAACAGAAACGGTGGTTACACAAGAATCATCCGTTTGGGCGCTAGACGTGGTGACGGTGCCGAGATGGCTATCTTGGAGTTCGTGTAATATTACACAAACAAAACGGGAAAATTTAATTGTCAATCAGTTACGGGGAAAGGTTTACATCTTTCCCCGTTCTCTTTAAAATGTTGCTACTGATAATTTAATATGGGAGAAACCCAAGTTGCCTGACGATCCGAACAGCATAGTTATCAAGGACGTAAAGTTCTCTTATGACATAACGGAAGAGGACTCTGAAAAAGCGCCAAGACTCGCTCTTGACGGTATTTCCGTCACCATCGAAAAGGGTTCTTACACAGCTATCCTCGGAAGTAACGGATCAGGCAAATCAACACTTGCAAAGATCATCGATATCCTTGAAGTACCTGACAGCGGTAAAGTCGTTATTTTCGGTAAGGATGCGTCAGACGATAACCTTTTCTGGGACATAAGGGCACATTGCTGCTGCGTATTCCAGAATCCCGATAACCAGATCGTCGGAACGATAGTAGAAGAAGACGTCGCTTTCGGACCGGAAAATCTCGGAGTTCCCAATCCCGAATTAAGAGAAAGAGTAGACCAGGCATTAAAAGATGTAGGTCTTTACGAATACAGACACAGAGAGACGACAGCTTTATCAGGCGGACAGAAGCAGAAGCTTGCGATAGCAGGCGCTCTTGCGATGCAGCCCGACATCCTCATCCTTGATGAAGCAACGGCAATGTTAGATCCCTCGAGCAGGGATGATTTCCTTACGCTCGTTGAGAAGATGCGTGTTGAAAAGGGCCTTACCCTCATCACCATTACGCATGACATGACCGAAGCTTTAAGATGCGATAAGCTCGTCATCGTAAATAAGGGCAAAGCCGTAATGGAAGGCAGACCTGAAGAGATATTCCTCTCAGATAAACTTTGGGATTACGGACTTAAAAGGCCGGTTAAGTTTAACTTTGCATTTGAGATTGCAAAGCTTACCGGAAGCACGCTTACAAAAGAAGACTTAAGATCTGACGAATCACTTATCTCAGCTCTTACGGCCATGCTCAAAAAGCCCGGGATCAAAATTCCGGAAATATCCGAAGATATAAAAACACAAGATGAAAAAGACATCATCATGTCCGTCAAAGGACTTTCTTATACCTATGACGGCAACGATGCTAAAGCAATAGAAGACATCAATCTCGACATCAGAAGAGGAGAAGTATTGGGCATCGTAGGTGAGAGCGGATGCGGTAAGACAACGCTCATCTCCCACATGAATGCGATCTTCAGACCTTCTGTCGGAGACATAATCATACATACAAAAGACGGTGACCTGTCATGCAGGAACAAGAAGGATACCATGAAGATAAGACAGAATGTCGGCCTTGTTTTCCAATATCCCGAATATCAGCTTTTTGAGGAAACAGTATATAAGGATATCTGTTACGGCCTCAAAAAGATGGGCATCGAGAAGACTAAGATGCACAAAATGGCATACGCTGCGGCACTCATGGTGGGTCTTTCAGACGACGAGGTAAATTCGAGTCCGTTCGAATTATCAGGCGGTCAGAAGAGACGTGCCGCAATGGCAGGTGTTCTTGCAATGCAGCCGGGGATCCTTGTTCTCGATGAGCCTGCAAGCGGTCTTGACCCGAGAGGCAGACAGGAGATGTTTGCCATAATAAAAAAGCTGCGTGACAGCGGAACTACGATAATTCTCGTATCGCACAACATGGATGAAGCGGCAGTCAACTGTGACCGCATCTGCCTCATTGATCATGGAAAGATAAAGGCAATCGGAACTCCCGAAGAACTGTTCATAAAGGAAAGAGCAGAAGAACTCGGAATTCAGAGACCTAGGATCTCAAGGTTTTCAGGTCTTCTCCAGGAAAAGCTCAGGAAGGAATTCCCAGGTATCATATTTGAAGGCATGAACTTCAGTCCCGAAAAGGAAGCACAGTCTGTGGTCAGAAGCGTGTGCAGAGCAGGAGGTGCCGATGTTCAGTAAGATCAGCCTCGGCAGATACTATCCTGCACATTCATTTCTTCACGAGACAGACCCGAGAGTAAAGACTATCCTTTACGCCGTATATCTCGTTGCGATATTCATCATCCAGGAGCCTGTTGCAATCGGGATTTTGGGAGGCATAATAATCCTTCAGCTGATCCTTGCTAAGATCACGCCCGGTATCCTGTGGTCTACGGTAAAACCAATGTTACCTCTGGCTCTGTTTATCTTCGTTATAAACATATTTACGATCAAACAGGGTAATGTGCTCTTCTCCTGGAAGATAATCACGATAACGGATTACGGTATAGGAAAAGCGGTTATCATGGCGGTAAGACTCATATTCCTCATCATCTCCACGAGCATTCTTCTGACGCTTACGACAACGCCTTTGAAGATGAGTGATGCATTGGAAAAACTTTTCGCACCGCTGTCGTTAATAAAGGTGCCCGTGCACGAGATGGCCATGATGATGTCCATCGCATTAAGATTCATCCCGACTCTTGCAGCTGAGACTGACAAGATCATGAAGGCACAGCAATCGAGAGGTGCCGATTACGACACGGGAAGCTTCATCAACAAGGTAAAGGGCTATATAACCGTATTGATCCCATTATTCGTATCGAGCTTTAGAAGAGCCGACGAACTGGCTGTCGCCATGGATGCGAGATGCTACAGGGGAGGCAAGGGAAGGACCAAGCTCAATCCTCTGCATCTGACAGCAAAAGACGTTCTTGCCGGAGTCATGTTCACACTCCTTGCAGCGCTTGTGGTTGTCGTAGATTTCTCTTTGAGATAAACCTCCCGCTGTGATAGAATTCATTCGTTGCTAAAACAAATCGAAAGGTTGGAATATAGATGAGCTATTATTGTGGAATCGACCTGGGTGGTACAAACATCAAGGCCGGCATAGTTGACGGAGAAGGAAAGCTTCTTAACAAGGTATCCATCAAGACAAGAGCTGAAAGAGCGATGGAAGAGATCATCCATGACATGGGCCAGCTTGCTGTAGACGCCATCAAGGATGCAGGTCTTGAAATAAAGGATATCGAAGCTATCGGAATCGGTTCACCAGGAACACCTGATAACGATGAAGGTCTGCTTGTATATTCGAGCAACCTTCCTTTCAACAAGGCTCCTATGAGAAAACTTATAAGGGAAGTCGTTGACCTCCCCGTATACATCGATAATGACGCTAACTGTGCGGCAATGGCTGAGGCTGTAGCTGGTGCAGGCAAGGGCGCAAAGGATTCTGTTACCATTACATTGGGAACAGGTGTAGGCGCAGGCGTTATCATTAACGGAAGGATCTTCTCAGGATTCAACCAGGCAGGTTCAGAGTTCGGCCATACTGTTCTCGTATCAGGCGGCGTCCAGTGCGGATGCGGAAGAAAGGGCTGCTTTGAGCAGTATGCTTCTGCTTCGGCTCTCGCAAGAATGACAAAAGAGGCTGCTGAAGCAAATCCTGATTCACTCCTCAACAAGGTAAAGGAAGACTTTGGCGAGTGGAATGCCCAGATCGCTTTCGTCGCCATGAAACAGGGCGACAAGGTTGCTGAAAAGGTCATCGACAGTTATACGGATTATCTTGCTGACGGTCTTGCAAATGCGATCAATACATTCATGCCTGAAGTTCTCGTAGTCGGCGGCGGTGTCTGCGGCGAGGGTGATCCCCTCCTCATCCCGATGCGCGAGAAGACCATGTCACGTCCTTACTTCGGACCTGGAGTCAAGAAGACACGTATCGAGCTTGCCCAGATGGGTAATGACGCAGGTATCGTAGGCGCTGCCATGATGGGCAAGTCCTGCGTTGACGATGGTAAAAACGGCAAGTAATCATGCCGAGGATAGCCTTCATTACTGAATTTGACGGCACTGATTTTGCGGGCTTCCAGTCACAGGAGAACGCAAGGGCTGTTCAGGATGTAATCGAGAAGGCATTAGAAGAACTTTATAAGACAAAGATCAGACTTACGGGGTGCTCGCGCACTGACGCAGGTGTACATGCCAAATGTCACCTGAGCCATGCGGACGTCCCGTTTGTTATTCCTGAAGATAAATTTCCACTGGCGATGAATGCTTTATTGCCTGATGACGTTGCCGTGAAGAAGTCTTTCTACGTAAGCGATGACTTCTCAGCGCGCTTCGACATAAAGGGAAAGCGGTATATCTACCGTATTTATTCTTCTCCGACAAGAAGTCCTTTGCTCGACCGCAACGCCTACTATTGTCCTATAAGGCCTGACATCGCAAAAATGCAGAAGGCGGCGGAATACTTTGCTGGCGAGCATGATTTCGCGGCGTTCTGCGCAACGGGCGGATCACAGAAGACTACCATAAGAAGGCTTTTCGGAGTAAAGGTTTCCGGGAAGGGCGAAGATCCCTGTCAGATTGAGATCGAAGTATCGGGTGAAGCATTTCTCTACAACATGGTGCGCATAATTGCAGGCACTTTGCTTTATGTAGGGCAGGGCAAGATAGAACCTGATGAAGTGAAGGATATAATCGCAAACTGCGACCGCAGCATGGCAGGCAAAACGCTGCCCGCAAAAGGCCTTACGCTTGAAGAAGTGTTCCTTCCTGATTAATGGGTAATCGGATCCTCTTTATATTAATAAAAAATATCTAAGGTGATATAATTATTGAAATGCGGGCCGGAATACCCGCATTAATTTAAAAAGGGAGGATTAAAGAAATGGTCAGCATGTGGGTTATATGGCTCGCCATTGCTGTCGTAATGTTCATCATTGAAGCTGTGACAACAGGTCTTGCAACTTTGTGGTTCGGTATAGGCGCCTTAGTTGCGATGATCATGGATCTCTGCGGAACATCGGTTCCGGCGCAGGTGATAGTGATGGCAATCGTGTCCATAGTTTGTTTTGTTCTTTGCATGATCTGGGTAAGGCCAAAGCTCGAATCTCTTCGCAAGAAGAACATCCAGCGAACAAATGCCGACAGACTCATCGGTAAAGAAGGCGTTGTAATCGTGCCTTTGAACAATACAGAGGGCAAAGGACAGGTAAAGGTTGACGGACAGATCTGGAGTGCCAAGGCAGAATCGGATATCGCAGAAGGCATCAGGGTTACCGTCAAAGCAATTGAAGGTGTTAAGCTCGTAGTCGAGGTCGCACCGTAATAAAGGAGGATAATAGTTATGTTACCAATCGCAGCAGTTTCAACAGGCACAATAATAGGCGTAGCAATCGGAATCATTGTCATTCTTCTGCTCGTCATTCCCAATATCAAGATCGTTCCCCAGGCTACAACGTTCATCATTGAGCGTCTGGGAACATACAGAACAACATGGGAGACAGGTTTTCACATGAAGGTCCCTTTCATCGACCGTGTTGCAAAGAAGATCTCTTTGAAGGAGAAGGTTGCGGACTTCGCACCCCAGGCCGTTATCACAAAGGATAACGTTACAATGCAGATCGATACTGTCCTTTTCTATCAGATCGTAGATCCTAAGCTTTATACATACGGAATCGAGCGCCCTATCGTAGCTATCGAGAACCTCTCCGCTACAACGCTCCGTAACATCATAGGTGACCTGGAACTCGACCAGACACTCACATCAAGAGACATCATCAACACAAGAATGAGAGAGATCCTTGATGAAGCTACAGATCCGTGGGGCATCAAGGTCAACCGCGTTGAGCTCAAGAACATCATCCCGCCTAAGGAGATTCAGGCAGCGATGGAGAAGCAGATGAAGGCTGAGCGTGAGAAGAGAGAAAAGATCCTCATCGCAGAAGGTGAGAAGGAATCCGCGATCAGAGTTGCCGAAGGTGAAAAGGAAGCAGCTATCTTAAGAGCTGAAGCAAAGAAGCAGGCAGCAATTAGAGAGGCTGAAGGTCAGGCACAGGCTATCCTTGCAGTCCAGGAAGCAACAGCCAAGGGTCTCCAGATGGTCAAGGATGTCGGAGCAGATGACGGACTTATAGCCATCAAGGGTCTTGAGGCATTGGAGAAGGTAGGTCAGGGCGCATCCACAAAGATCATCATCCCTTCAGATCTTCAGGGCATCGCAGGACTTACAACTACAATAAAAGAAATAGCAAAATCCTAATTAATTCGGGTGGAGGTACATCACATGGATTACGGTATGTGGAATGACAGAACCAACATGAGTATGCTCACAGACTTCTATGAGCTTACTATGGCAAACGGTTACCTGAACAGCGGAAACAGGGACAAGGTCGCATTCTTCGACATGTTCTTCAGAAACATTCCTGAGAACGGCGGATATGCTGTCATGGCAGGTCTCGAGCAGGTTATTGATTACCTCTCAAGCCTCAAGTTCTCTGAAGACGATCTTACTTTCCTCAAAGATAACTATCACTTCAACGATGAGTTCATCAGCTACCTAAGAGACTTTGAGTTCACATGTGATGTATGGGCTATCCCTGAAGGCACAGTTGTATTCCCCAAAGAGCCGCTCGTTAAGGTAAGAGGTCCCATCATCCAGGCCCAGCTCCTTGAGACTGCTCTTCTCTGCACGATCAACCACCAGACCCTTATCGCTACAAAGACAGCAAGGATCGTAAGAGCTGCAGAGGGCAGACCCGTCATGGAGTTCGGTGCGCGCCGTGCACAGGGCTTCGATGCATCAGTTCTCGGTGCAAGAGCAGCATACATTGCAGGCGCGGCAGGCACATCCTGCACGATCTGCGGACAGCAGTTCAACATCCCGCTTTCCGGTACGATGGCTCACTCATGGGTAATGCTTTTCGACAACGAGTTCGAAGCATTCAAGGCATATTCACTCGCTTATCCCGACGGTGCGCTTTTGCTCGTTGATACATACGATGTTCTCCGTTCCGGTATTCCCAATGCGATCAAGTGCGCAAAGGAAGTTCTCGAACCCATGGGCAAGAGACTCAAGGGTATCAGGATCGACTCCGGCGACCTTACTTACATGACACAGAGTGCACGTAAGATGCTCGACGAGGCTGGCCTTACGGATTGTAAGATCACAGTCTCCAATGCACTTGACGAGTACCTCATCAGAGACCTCATCAGCCAGGGCGCATGCATCGATTCTTTCGGTGTAGGCGAGAGGCTTATCACATCCAAGGCTGAGCCTGTTTTCGGCGGCGTTTACAAGATCTCAGCAGTTGAAGAAGCAGACGGCACGATCATTCCGAAGATGAAGATCTCAGATTCCATCGGCAAGGTTACAAATCCCTGCAGCAAGAAGATCGTAAGATTCTATGACAAAGCTACCGGCAAGGCTCTTGCTGACGTAGTCATGGTTGCAGATGAAGAGATCCCTAACGGCGAGCCTTATGAGATCTTCGATCCTGATAACACATGGAAGTCCAAGGTGCTCGAAAACTACTACACGAAGGAACTCCTCGTTCAGATCTTCAAGGACGGCAAACTCGTTTACGACAAGCCCTCCATCGAAGAGATCAAGGCTAACTGCACCAAGGAACTTGACTCTCTCTGGGATTCCATCAAGAGATTTGAGAACCCTCACAATTATTATGTTGACCTCTCACCCAAGCTTTGGAAGATCAAGGACGACATCTTAAGATCATATAGAAGAAGATAAGGAGAAATTCAAATGGCAAATCCTATTGTTACCATTCAGATGAAAGACGGCGGCGTTATGAAGGCAGAGCTCTATCCTGAGATTGCTCCCGAGACGGTTAAGAACTTCGTAGACCTTGCAAGCAAGGGTTTTTATAACGGTCTCATCTTCCACAGAGTCATTCCCGGATTCATGATCCAGGGTGGCGATCCGGAAGGCACAGGTATGGGCGGTCCCGGATATACGATTAAAGGCGAGTTTACTGCTAACGGATTCCGAAATGACCTCAAGCACACAAGAGGTGTTCTTTCCATGGCACGCGCGATGAATCCCAACTCCGCAGGTTCACAGTTCTTCATCATGCATGAGGATTCCCCGCATCTCGACGGACAGTATGCTGCTTTCGGTAAGCTCATCGAAGGTATCGAAGTCGTTGATAAGATCGCTTCCGTAAGAACGGATTATCAGGACAGACCTTTGGAACCCCAGCAGATTGATTTCATGACTGTTCAGCTCTGATAAACTGAATTAAAAGAAACACTCTAAACAGCAGGGACTGCAGGACAAGGATAATGAAGGAAGTAAAGCAGATCGGAGGCGCTTCAAAAGGCAAGGCTAAAACGCCCGTGCTTAAGGAACGCCCTGCACGCGAAGGCAAGACCGTAACGGTACCTTTCCCGTGGCTTTACGCTTCGATAGTCCTTTTTCTGACAGTACCGCTGTTTATGTTTTTTCTTGGATATTTGCGTTTGAGTGTAGGCATCCCGCTTACACTTATTTTCGTCGGCATTGTACTTTATGCCGTATCGGATTGCCTCAATGATCCCAATGGCATCAAGCTGTCGAGGCAGGATACCGATCTTAAGGTTCCCGTATCGTACATTATCGGGTTTGCCATAACGGCGCTGGCCATATCATTTATTGCCGGAGTCGGCGAATATATATGCACCGTTCAGGATCACGCATACAGACGTGCGATATTAAGAGACCTCATAGATTATGACTGGCCTGTTATCTATAACTATTCGACACAGACAAATCCTGAAGTAAAGGAGATATTCGGAATTGCATCCGGCGAGAGGGCATTCTCGTATTATTTCATCTATTGGATGCCTGCCGCACTGATCGGAAAGATCTTCGGATTTGAAGCCGGAAACATTGCGATTTTCCTTTGGAATTCTTTGGGGATCTTCCTCTCTCTCCTGGCTTCAAGCGCGGTCATTAAGAGATTTACCAAATGGGTTCCTTTCTTCTACGTTTTCTTTGCAGGTCTCGACGTAATACCGGATATTGCTTATCTCCTGACTAAATATGAAGGCTGGTACTGGATAGAAGGATGGGTACCCGTCATGACCTATATCAGCAATTTCAGGGAGATGTGCAGCGTATTCAACCAGATGGTTCCCTGTTTCCTGATAGTTGCCCTGCTCCTGATGTCATTCAATACACGTTCCATGGGACTTACGGCGGGAGTCCTTTTCTGCTATTCGCCATGGGCCGTATTCGGCATCCTTCCGGTAGTAGGAGCGATCCTGTTCAGCAAAAAACACAAAGCTGAAAAGGCTTCATCAAGGGTGATGAACATCTTAAGCCCTGTAAACATCGCTTCTGCAATTCTTCTTTTGACGGTATTCGGCAGTTATTATATGTCTAATTCCGCGGCAACGGGCTACAGGGGATTTGCATGGGAATTCTTCGTTAATAAGTTTATGTTCGTTCCCGCTTATCTGTTGTTCATATCCATGGAAGTTCTTCCGTTTGTTTTGATCCTTTTTAAGAACAGGAAGAAAGATCCGGTATTCTGGGCTTCTGTCATTATCCTTTTGATCATCCCCTTATACCAGATCAGCGGAATGAATGATTTCTGTATGAGAGGATCGATGCCTGCATTGTTCGTTCTTTGCATCTATATGAGTGAGAAGGTTTCTGATGTTATGGATGCGAAAAACACCCCTACGACAAGGAAAGGGTGGCTTAAGTCGGCAGCAGTCATGCTTACGGTTATTCTCATGATGTTCCCGGCGAGCTTTACCATGTTTACGATCATCGGTTCAGTTGTAAACGGAGAACATAACGATAAAGAAGATATCGGTTCATTCGGAAATATCCGTGATGCGCAGTATGCCGAGACCATACAGGAGCAGTTTTTCGCAAAGGATTTCGAAGACAGCTTCTTCTACAGATACCTGGCTAAATAATCAGATCAGTCTTTAGATTCTTCTGAGGGGATATAGATAGGTCTTCCCTTGGACTCTATGTATGTTCTTCCGATGTATTCACCAAGGATACCCAGGCACATAAGGATAAGTCCTCCGATGAACAGGATGAAGCACAAGAGGGAAGGATAACCCGGAACGTCATTGTAGATCGTGAGGACGATCGCCCTGATGAAGTAGTAAATGAGATAGATGAATCCCAATAACGCGAAAAAGAAACCTGCATATGTGGCAAGACGCAGGGGCGCGGTCGTGAATGCGACGATACCGTCTATCGCATATTTAAACAGTTTCCAGAAACTCCATTTTGTCTCGCCTGCAACACGCTCCACGTTCTCGTGCTCAACCCATTTTGTGCGGAAACCGACCCATGCAAAGATACCTTTTGAGAAACGCTGTCTTTCAGAAAGACTTAAGATGGCATCGACTACTTCACGCTTCATGAGCCTGAAATCCCTTGCTCCGTCTGCGATCTCAACATCGCACATGCGGTTGATGAGTCTATAGAAACAACGTGCGAAAAAGCTCCTGATCTTGGGTTCGCCCTTACGTGTTACACGTCTGGCGGCGACGATGTCATATTCGCCTGAATCGAGTGTATTTATCATGTCGGGAAGAAGTGACGGGGGATCCTGCATGTCTGCATCGAGAATGGCGACGTAATCACCCTTGGCCTTTTGCATTCCCGCATACATTGCGGCTTCTTTACCGAAGTTTCTTGAGAAAAAAACATATTTAACGGATTTGTCATTCTCGGCAAGTCCCTTTATTACCTCGGCAGTCTTGTCGCGGCTGCCGTCATTTACGAAAATGAACTCAAAACATCTGTCAGGAGAAGTCTCAGCCTTGCGTACATCGCACAACGCTTCGTAAAGGAACGGAAGAGATTCTTCTTCGTTGTAGCATGGAACGATAAGACTTATCAGCATCTGGTTCTCCTTATGGGTTGGTAAAAGCAGGAAAAAATCCACTTCCAATTATATCATTCGCGTTCTTTTATATAATACATCAAACGTGATACTTTCAAGCAAGTTATTCCTTTTTGTATTATAATCAATAAATCTATTTTTATTTATCTCCTGAAAGGACGGAACGGTAATGAAAGAGCTCTCGAGTCTTGAAGGTGCCAAAAGTAAGAAAGCAGTAGAGAATAAGAGTCCGAAGTCTGCTTTGGCAAAGAGAGATAAACTGGACAAGCGTCCTTTGATCACATTCTTTGTTACGCTCATTTTTTTCTTATGCTCAATGGCCGTTTTCAAGAAATATCCTCTGGGCGACCGTTCGGTTCTTTTAAGCGATCTTAAAGCACAGTATGCGCCTTTTCTTGCACTCCTTAAGAGCAAGATCAGTGAACTTGGCAATGTTCCCGACGGACACCTGCTGTCTTACCTGACTTATTCATTCAGACTGGGACTCGGTAAGAACTTCATCGGAACTTTCGGATATTATCTTGCAAGTCCTTTCAACCTGATCTATCTGTTTGTTGATGTGACACAGATCGATGCGGTCATCATGACGATCATTGTATCCAAGCTCAGCCTTGCTTCAGCTTTCATGTGCATGTTCGTCTCAACGAAGACGGAAGACAAGAAAACAAAATGGCCTGTTCTCATCGGAATCATGTATGCATTCGCGCTGTATGCACAGGTTTTCCTTTTCCATATCATGTGGCTTGACGGATACATGCTCCTTCCGTTGATCCTTTTCTTCACGGGAAAGTTCATAAAAAAGCAGAATTATGCCGGACTTGTCATATCATTGCTCGTCCTTTTTGTATCGAATTACTACATTGCATACATGGTCGGAATCGCAAGCTTCCTGTACCTCTGCATAAGGATGTTCATTGAGAAGACTCCTCTCAAAAAGGCAGCCGTTATCGGTCTTAAATATGTGCTGACAGCCGGTTTTACTGCTCTCATAACTGCAGTTCTTCTGATCCCTGTCGGCCTTGATACGATCAGAAATGCTGATAATACGGCATACTCCGGCAGCAGTTCGATCACATACTCTCCTTTGACTTTCCTTCATATGTTTATTCTGGGTGAGCCTGAGGAGTTTAATACTCTGCTGCCCGGAAATTACCCGTTCCTTTTCATCTGCCTTCTCGTATCCATGTTAATGCTTATCTATTTCTTAAGCCCGGTTTTCAAAGGCAGGGAGAGGAAGATACATGCATTCTGCTTCCTTGGCGTGCTCTTATCCACAGCTCTTTATCCGCTTGATAAGGCTTGGCATGTTTTTGATGATCCCAACTGGTTCTGGCACAGACAGGCATTTGTATTTCTTCCGTTATTCCTTGTCGTAGCTTTGAAGGTCCTCCTGAAGATCAAGGAACTCGCAAGAAAAGACATAATGAAAGCGATGCTTATCATGTATGCGCTTGTGGTCATCGATTATACGTTCGGAAGGATCCTCGGCAAGTCTGATACGGTGTTGTTCAATCTTTGCTTCATCACAGCTTATGCAGGTCTTATTGCAGGTTTTGGCATTACGAATTGGCCTGAGCAGTTAAAGGACATGCCGAGAATGATCGCACCTTTGCTCTGCGGTATCGTCTGCTTTGAACTGGTCTTTGCAAGTCCGATGCTTTCTTCCGACATCGAACCGCTGGCTTTGGACGGCGGCAGTTCCACAGAATACATACAGTCCTTAAATGCCGAGATCGAGTTCGGTAACTATGCAAATACACGCAATAACAGCACAGGCGCATTCCGTGCCGAGACTGAGAAAACGCTCGACTTCACTTCTAAGAATTATATTGAAGACGGCGAAGCATTTTTCGGCGGTTATAACGGCATAGCATTCTTCAACTCAAATTCAAACAAGAAGATGCACCGCTTCATGAAGCAGCTCGGAACGGCAACGAACTACAACTACTTCGCTGCATGGCACACTTTTGCAAGCCCTTCCATTGATTCATTCTTCTCAGTAGGATCCGTATCTGCAAGGAAGGACCTTTCGTTCTACCGTTTGGAAGGAGAGGATTCCTATGGAACTGGATTGGGCTTCTATGCAAATGACAATTTCCTTCCTCTGGCATTTGCTGCAGACGGCAAAGCGATGGATTTTGATTTCTACAGACTCGAGACTGATGCTTCCGAAAAGGATTATTTCAAATTCCAGAATGACTGGTACAGGTCCATGTTCCCTGAAGAATTCACTGAGGATTTCTTCGTAGAACTTGATGAGGGTGTTACAGGCGCGCCTGTTATCACGAACGGCGAATCCTTTAACACAAGCGAATATGTTTCAAACAAGGATCTTGTCGTTACCGGTGAGTCCGATTCCGATCTGGATTCCGATCCCGATTCCGTTCAGGATGAAAGCGCTTCCGGAAAGGCGGATGGTCTCGGTCTTGAGAATACTGTAAACAAGGAACTTAAGGCCAACCTCACAAAGATCTACAGAAGCAACAGTCATATCCCGATCGCCATCGAGTATGAGTTTGAAGTTCCTTCTGATAATGAACTCTACTGTTCGATCGCTACCGGCAAGCTCCTTGACGGTACAAAGATCTATGTCAATGGCGTAAAGGCTTATGATTTTTCTTCAAACACATACTATTCCCAGATGTTCAGACTCGGCAGCTTCAGTGAAGGCGAGACCGTTAAGATCTCGTTCATCAGTGAGGAAGACAGGTGGTCTTATCTGAACATAAGATTTGCATTCTTTGACGATGAGACATTTACGAGCCAGATGTCAAATGTCGACAAGACAAAGGTAACGGCAGACGTTGTTTATGACGGCTATGCTAAATTTAACATCAACGGCATCGAAGACGGTGACACCATCATCACCACGATCCCTGCAGAAGACGGATGGCAGCTTTATATCGACGGCGCACCGGCCCAGCATAAGGCTTACCAGAATGCGTTCATTGCATTTGACGCGCCTTCGGGAAATCACACCGCCGAGCTCGTATTCACGGCTCCGGGACTTAAACCGGGTGCGATGGTATCTTGCGCAGGAATCGTTCTTTTGGCGGCATTTATAGTAATCGATAAAAACATCTCAAAAAAGAAAGAAAAACAAAATTAATTCGGGTATCTTATTACTGAACAAGAATTTGGAGGTTATCACTATGGATTTCATGAAAGAGTATGAGTTTTGGTCAACAGATCCTTATTTCGATGAGGGCACGAGAAACGAACTTATCGCAATCAAGGACGACAAGAAGGAGATCGAAGACAGATTCTACAGAGATCTTGAGTTCGGTACCGCAGGCTTAAGAGGAGTGCTCGGTGCAGGAACAAACAGAATGAACGTTTATACGGTTGCAAAGGCATCCGAAGGACTTTCAAAGTATATTCTTTCAGAGGGCGAAGAGGCAGTAAAGAGAGGCGTTGTTATCTCTTACGATTCAAGACATTTCTCTCCTGAATTCGCACAGATCACGGCTCAGGTCCTTGCTGCTAACGGCATCCCTTCAAGACTTTCAGATGAGCTCAGACCGGTGCCGGTTCTTTCTTACTCAGTAAGATATTTCAAGGCTTTTGCAGGTGTCATGATCACCGCTTCACACAACCCTTCCAAGTACAACGGATACAAGGTTTACGGTGAGGACGGCGGACAGGTACCTCCGGAAGCAGCTGATGCAGTCCTTTCAAACATCGAGGCTATCTCAGACATCAGAACGATCAAGATGATGGACATCGAAGAAGCTAAGGCCAAGGGCCTTGTTACTTCGTTCGGTCCCGAGATCGATGAGGCATTCACAAACATGCTCACAAAGCTCGTTGTCGACCAGGAGGCTATCAATAAGCAGGCTGACATGAGCATCGTTTATACTCCTCTGCACGGTTCAGGCAACAAGCCCGTAAGAAGGATCCTCGAGGCAGTGGGATTCAAGAATATCCACATCGTAAAAGAGCAGGAACTCCCTGACGGATCTTTCCCGACGGTAAGCCTTCCAAACCCTGAGAACCCTGAGGCTCTCTCAATGGCTATCGAACTTGCAAAGAAGACAGATGCTTCTTTGGTATTCGGTACAGACCCTGACTCCGACAGAATCGGTGCTGCAGCAAAAGTCGTTGAGAACGGCGAAGTTAAGTATAAGTGCTTCTCCGGCAACCAGATGGGCCTCATGCTCCTGGATTACATCCTTGATTCAAAGAAGAAACTCGGAACACTTCCGGATAAGTCTTTCGCCGTTACGACTATCGTATCTTCCAAGCTCGTAAAGAGCATCTGCGATTACTACGGAGTTGAGCTTCAGGAGACACTTACCGGATTCAAGTTCATCGGTGAGAGGATCAAGCTTGATGACGAATTCGGCGACAAGCACTTCCAGTTCGGATTTGAAGAGAGCTACGGATATCTCGCTGGCGTTGACGTACGTGATAAGGATGCTGTCGTAGCAGCAATGCTCATCTGCAACATGGCGGCAGCTTCTTTCGAGAAGGGCGAGACACTTGCAGACAGACTTGATCACCTCTATGAGAAGTACGGCTACGGCGTTGAGCAGACGATCAGCTGCACCCTCGAAGGCAAGGAAGGTATCGAGAAAATCGGCAACTGCATGGTCGAGCTCAGAAAAGAACTTACGGAATGCAAGAATCTTGCTGAAGCAAAGAACCTTCTCGGCGGCGCTTCAGTAGTTGCAGTAAGAGACTATAAGGAGTCCAAGCGCTACGTATTTACAGACAGTGGTGTAGATGTTGAAGAGATCACACTTCCCAAGTCCAATGTTCTTCTTTATGAGCTCGGCGGCAACAAGGGTATCGACTGGGCATGCGCAAGACCTTCAGGCACAGAGCCCAAGCTCAAGATCTACATGGGTGTATACGATGCTGATGAGGCAGCCGCTAAAGCTTCATTCGAGACCATCAAAGGTCAGGTTGAAGGATACGTTAAGTCAAAACTCGCTTAAAAAGATTGGACCAGCGGAATAACGAATTCATAGACAGCCTTGGCAAAGCCGAGGCTGTCATAATTTGCAGAGATATATTCGGCGGCTTTTTTGGCTCCGTCGGTAGCATTACCCACTGCGATACCGTGAGATGCCATCGATATCATGGAAACATCGTTCTCGTTGTCGCCTATTGCGAACGTATTGGAACGGGGAATGCCGAGATAGTCAGCAAGACTTAGCAGGGCATCGCCTTTGGAAGTCCCCTTCGGCATGATGTCGTACAGATCTGGTCCTGAGCAGATCGCCTCAAGCTCCGGATCGGCTGACAGGATGTCATATATGGTCTTGTTGGGCTTTATCAGAAGGATCTTGTTAAAGTGAGGTATGACTTCCTTCTCGGGATAATCCATGCCGATGTCGATGATGGGTGACTGCTTGGCAGGTTCAACACCTTCGTTATAGCCTTCAACGAAGAATTTCCTGGATGAGCAGGGCGCGAAAAAGATGCCTTCATCAGAATAGAGCGTGGCATCCGCATCGTTATCGAGGAGGTATCTCAAAAGCGTTCTGATCTTTTTATCTTCGAAATCCCTTGATGCGAACTGTTTTCTCGTGCGGGCATCGAAAAGCGAACCGCCGTTGCTCGTGATGATGGGCACGTCGATCTCTAAGTTTTCTGCGAATTTGCCTACGAGAAAAGAAGATCTTCCTGTTGCGATGGTAAACGCAACGCCCGCATTTTTAAGTGCTTTGATCGCTTCTTTGTTGCCCTCGGGCACATCCTTGCCGGGTGCAAGAAGAGTGAAATCCATATCTGCTGTGAGAAGTGCTTTGTATTCTTTTGACATGTTCTTTTCGGCTCCGTGGACAAATATAAACGATTTTACAACAACGGCTAAAAATTATATCGCAATTTTTTAATATTATGACCATTCGCCGTGGTTGAAGTTTGCAAAAACAATGTTTATTATTGTTTAGGATTTCAAAGTATATCTTTGTTATATGCGAGGGTTAGACGTTAATGAAGAAAACAGGAGGACAGGCTCAGGGTGGTTCAAAGCCCTCAGAAGTAAGGAGCTCACAGCTCGTGCCTGTTAACAATGCTTCAAAAAGCTTAAAGGCAGCAGAAAGCAAGTCTTCCAAGCCCGAAGTGAAAGCAGAGCCTGAATTCGATTACAGAAGTCTCGGAAAGATCTCTTCCGGTGATACTTCAACCAAATCCAAGTCCAAATCAAAATCAAGCAAGAAGAGCAGCAAGTCAACAGGTGCAGAGTACGGCTTTGTCAAGGGCGGCAATAAGGGCAGCAGATTTAAGAACAATCCCTATGCTCCTTTCATGGTGATCGCAGCATCAGTTCTCCTCGTTGCAGGCGTTGTACTTGCCGTTCTCTACTATATCGGTGCATTCGAAGAGAAAGTCCAGGTCACTCTTGCCGACGGTACAGTCACCAAGATCACTACAGAGCAGGCATACGCAGAGCTCCAGACAGATAAGTTCTACTCAGGCATCGTTATCGACGGCATCGACGTAGGAGGCATGACTTACGATGAGGCATTCAATGCCATTACCGCTAATCAGCCGGCCAAGCCCCTTTCAGTTGATATCAGATTAAGCCTTGCAGGCAAGCTTCTTTATCTTGATTTTTCTGATGCTACTTTCGAGTACAACACACGTCAGATCCTTGATGAAGCTTATGCAATGTACAGACTTCCTGCTGAAGCTGACATGACACAGGTTGTTGAATGCTACAACAACGTCCAGCAGCTTAAGAACACCCCCAAGACATACAAGACAGCTTACACAATCCAGATCGAGAGTGTTAGCGAGAGGATCAATAAAGTTCTCGACCTTTATGTTGATGAATTCGCTTTGGTAAAGAACGCTTCCATCGAGAGCTTCGACATGGAAACCTGCGAATTCGTGATCTCACCCGAGAAGACCGGTTATGCCATCGACGTTGAGGGCACTGCCAAAGAAGTAAAGGCTCTTTTCGATTCCCAGGTATATTCCGGAATAATCGAAGTTCCCACTGAGGTTAAGGAGCCTGAGATCACCGAGGCCATGATCAGAGAGAATGTCGGCCTTATCGGTGACTGCCAGACGAGCTGCTCTAACAACGCAAACCGTAACAGCAACATCAGCCAGGCATGTGACAACATGAATGGCACGATCCTCCAGCCGGGACAGGTATTCTCATTCAACGAAGTAGTCGGACAGAGAACTGCTGAGAACGGATTCAAGGAAGCAACAGTTATCCTCGGAGGTCAGTATGAGCAGGGCTTGGGCGGCGGTATCTGCCAGGCCAGCACGACACTTTACAATGCCGTGCTCGAAGCAAACCTTGCAGTAGTTGAGCGTAATGCACACGCATGGCCTTCCGATTACGTACAGACAGGCCTTGATGCCACGGTCGACTGGCCGGCATTGGACTTCAAGTTCAAGAACGACACTAACTATCAGGTAATCATCGTTACATGGTTTGACTGGGATGAGAGAACGGTTAATGCCGAGATCTACGGCCAGAAGCTTCCTGACGGCCAGTACATCGAGATTGAAGCCGTTATCACCAGCACAACACCTGCAGGTCCTGATGAATATGTTGAAGACAAGGAACTGCCCACAGGCCAGACAAAGACTATCAGACAGGCTCACGAGGGAATGACAGCCAAGGCTTATAAGGTCTGGTACAATTCCGACGGCGAAGAGATCAACCGCGAGCTTTACAATGAAACAACATACTATCCTTTCGGACGAAGGATCGGAGTAGGTGTTCTTAATCCTGACGGCACTTATGCCACGATGGACAAGAAGACCGGTGAGATCACGTCGCAGATAATGACACCGACACCGGGTCCTACAGCTACACCTGAGCCGACACCGACACCGGAACCGACGGAACCTCCGGAAACTACTCCTCCGGAAACTACTCCGGCACCGACCGATCCGCCGACACCGACACCGGAACCGACACCGCCTCCGGAAACCACACCGGATCCGCCGACAGAAACTCCACAGGAACCTCAACAGGATACTCCGGAAGGCGGCGGAGCAGAGACTCCGTAACCCGGAACAATAACTTAAACGATTCAAGGAATGTCTCAATGAGGCATTCCTTTTTCGATATGTGAGCATTTTACGTACCTAAAACGGAAAATTGCATTTCAGGTGCGTAACCCTTAACAGTTTTACATACTGGGATCCGAAAACTTAGTTTCAGTAAGTAAAAATCGGGCATATGTGTTTCTAAAGGCACTTAAATTACTTACCGGATATGAAAAATCCTGATTTGGTAAGTAAAAAAGCAAAGATCATGGCGACAGAATGGGTATTTTTACTTACCAGAATCCAAAAATGCATTTTTGGTAAGTAAAATCCTGAAAAGCAACACCGGGAAAGCACATATTTTACTTACCAAAAATCAAAAACTCATTTTTAGTAAGTAAACCGCTGGGGACAGGCCTGATTTCCCATCGCGCAAAATAACCATCCAAATAACTATATTTATAAAAAATAAACTGTAAATTTGTCTCATTTATGCCCCAAATATATTTCGAAAGGGTTTATAATTATTCAGTTATTTATAGTAGGTACTTCTATGCGTAGATTTACCTGCGACAAGAAATTCCAAAGGAGATCATGTTTATGGCAGAACTGACAAAGAAAACCATGGACGGTAACGAGGCTGCTGCGTATACTTCGTATGCATTTACTGAGAACGCTGCAATTTACCCTATTACACCGTCATCGCCGATGGCTGACCACACAGACCAATGGGCTCAGCAGGGCAGAAAGAATATTTTCGGACAGACGGTTAACATCGTCGAGATGGAGTCTGAGGGAGGCGCTGCAGGTGCTGTTCACGGCTCACTCGCTACAGGTGCTTTAACCACAACTTACACCGCATCACAGGGTCTCCTTTTGATGATTCCTAACATGTACAAGATCGCAGGTGAGCTTCTCCCTTGCGTTTTCCATGTTTCCGCAAGAGCTCTTGCTGCTCATGCACTCAACATTTTCGGTGACCACGCAGACGTATATGCTTGCCGTCAGACAGGTTTCGCAATGCTCTGCTCCAACTCCGTTCAGGAAGTTGCAGACCTCGCTGCAGTAGCTCACCTTGCTTCAATCAAGACAAGAGTTCCTTTCCTTCACTTCTTCGATGGTTTCCGTACATCACACGAGATCCAGAAGATCGAGGTTATCGATTACGATACACTCGGATCATTGGTTGACTACGATGCAATCAAGGAATTCCGTAAGAGATCACTTTCACCTAACCACCCGACACTCCGTGGTACAGCTCAGAACCCTGATATCTACTTCCAGGGCAGAGAAGCTTCCAACCCCTTCTATCTTGCAGTACCTGATCAGGTTCAGTACTACATGGATAAGATCAACGAGATCCGTGGCACAGACTACAAGCTCTTCAATTACTATGGTGCAGCTGATGCTGACCGTGTAATCATCGCTATGGGTTCTGTCTGCGAGACAGCTGAAGAAGTTATCGACTTCCTCAACGCTCACGGTGAGAAGGTTGGTATGGTAAAGGTTCACCTCTATCGTCCTTTCGCAGCTGAGAAGCTCCTCGAGGCTATCCCTTCCACTGTTAAGGCTATCGCAGTTCTCGACAGAACAAAGGAGCCCGGTTCTTATGCAGAGCCTCTCTTCCTCGACGTTGCTGCAGCTTATGTTGGCAAGAATGCTCCTAAGCTCATCGGCGGCCGTTACGGTATGGGTTCAAAGGATACAACACCTGAGTGCGTTCTCGCAGTATTTAAGGAACTCAAGAAGGATCAGCCTAAGGAAAGATTCACAATCGGTATCGATGACGACGTTACATTCCTTTCACTCGATTGCTCCGAGTCCATCGAAGTTGCAGGTGAAGGCGTTGTTCAGGCTAGATTCTGGGGTCTCGGCGCAGACGGTACAGTTGGTGCTAACAAGAACTCCATCAAGATCATCGGTGACCACACAGACAAGTACGCTCAGGCTTACTTCTCTTATGACTCTAAGAAGTCCGGCGGTATCACGATCTCTGACTTGAGATTCGGTGACACACCTATCCGTTCTACATACCTCATCAACAAGGCTGACTTCGTAGCTTGCCACAACCAGTCTTATGTTTATGAGTACGATATGCTCTCAACACTCAAGCCGGGTGGAACATTCCTCCTCAACACACAGTGGACAAGAGAAGAGCTCGAGGAGAGACTCCCCGGCTCTATGAAGAGATATATCGCTAACAACAACATCAAGTTCTACACAATCGATGCTGTTGCTAAGGCTAAGGAGATCGGTCTCGGCGGAAGAATCAACACAATCTGCCAGTCTGCATTCTTCAAGCTTTCAGGCATACTTCCTGTTGACCAGGCTGTTGACTACATGAAGAAGGCAGCTCTTAAGTCTTATGGTAAGAAGGGTGACGATATCGTTCAGATGAACTATGCTGCTATCGACGCAGGTGTTGATGCAGTTGTTGCAGTTGACATTCCTGATTCCTGGAAGACAGCTGAGGACAAGCCGGTTGAGAAGAAGGCTGTTCCTGAGTTCATCGAGAAGGTTGTTAACGTAATGAACAGACAGGAAGGCAACTCTCTCCCTGTATCTACATTCGTAGGTATGGAAGACGGTACATTCCCTCAGGGTACAGCAGCTTACGAGAAGCGTGGTACAGCAGTAGATATTCCTGTATGGGATGCTTCAAAGTGTATTCAGTGTAACCAGTGCTCCATCGTTTGCCCTCACGCTGCTATCCGTCCTTTCCTCCTCACAGAGGAAGAGGCTGCAAATGCACCTTTCGAGACAAAGCAGGGTATGAAGCCTTACGACAACTACAAGTTCAGAATCCAGGTTTCCGCTATGGACTGTCTCTCTTGCGGTGTCTGCGTTGAGACATGTATCGCTAAGGAGAAGGCAATTGTTATGGCTCCTCTTAAGGACAACCTTAAGGAAGCTGAGAACTGGGATTACTGTATCGCGCTCTCTCACAAGGATAACCCGATGGCTAAGGCTAATGTTAAGGGTTCTCAGTTCGAGCAGCCGCTCCTCGAGTTCTCCGGCGCATGCGCAGGCTGCGGTGAGACACCTTATGCTAAGCTCCTCACACAGCTCTTCGGTGACAGAATGCAGATCTCCAATGCTACAGGTTGTTCTTCAATCTGGGGTGGTTCTGCTCCTTCTATGCCTTACACAACAAACTACAGAGGTTTCGGTCCTGCATGGGGCAACTCACTCTTCGAAGATAACGCTGAGCACGGTCTCGGTATGTATCTCGGTTACAAGCAGCTCAGATCAAGAGCTAAGATGCTCGTTGAAGAGACATTAGCTTCTACATCTTCTGATGATTTCAAGACTGCAGCTCAGGCTTGGCTCGACGGATTCAATTCTGCTGAGAACACACGTGAGAATGCAGAGAAGCTCGCTGAGGCTCTCAAGGCTGAAGGTTCTGATTCTGCTAAGAAGGCTCTCGATTATGAGGACTTCTTCATGAAGAGATCACAGTGGATCATCGGTGGTGACGGATGGGCTTACGATATCGGTTACGGCGGACTCGACCACGTTCTCGCTACAGGTGAGGATGTTAACGTTCTCGTACTCGATACAGAGGTTTACTCCAACACAGGCGGACAGGCTTCCAAGTCCACACCTCAAGGTGCTGTTGCTCAGTTCGCTGCAGGCGGTAAGCACGTTAAGAAGAAGGATCTCGGTATGATGGCTATGAGCTACGGCTACGTTTACGTTGCTCAGGTTGCTATGGGATCTGACAAGAACCAGCTCATCAAGGCATTCACAGAAGCAGAAGCTTACCATGGACCTTCCCTCGTTATCTGCTATGCTCCTTGTATCAACCACGGTATCAAGGGCGGCCTCAAGGTAGCTCAGAACAGAGAGAAGCAGGCTGTTGAGTGCGGTTACTGGCACCTCTTCAGATTCAATCCTTCTCTCGCTGCAGAAGGTAAGAATCCTTTCACACTCGATTCCAAGGAGCCTACAGCAGACTTCTTCGAATTCCTCAAGGCTGAGGTTCGTTACAACTCACTCTACAAGAAGTATGATGCTGAGGTTGTTGACGGTCTCTTCCAGAGATGCTATCAGGATTCAAGAGATCGTTATGCTTCTTACGTTAAGAAGGCTAACGAGGCTTAATCTCTAAGCTTTAGATCTAACAAATCGAAAAAGGGGCTGTCCCATCAGGGGCAGCCTCTTTTGTCCTTATAACGGGAAAGTTTGCCCCAAACTGTACCCAATCGTGTACATAATCCATGCTATAATTAGCAAAGCAATTTAAGGAAGAGAGTTCTTATTTGGAATGAAGAGTAACAAGGGCATGGAAGATTATTCCAAACTGCTTATTAATGACAGTCTTCTGCCTGACATTTTCCTCGTCAGATACGCACAGGAACTGAGCAAAAACGCTTTGCTCGTATACTTGTGGCTTAACATGACTGACAAGAAGGAAGGCTTTGACGAGAAGGACATTAAGGAACTTAAGATCATACGCGAAGAAGACATCGCGCCGGCTCTTGCAGAACTCATGGCAGCAAGCCTTATCAACCGCAAAGATAAGACGTATGCATTCGAAGATATAAAGGCCAGAGAGATCGGCGATTATATCTCCAGCGCCATCGCACGTGGCAAAGATCCTGAACTTACGGGGCTCATGAGCAACGAGAAGGACAGAAAGATCCTCGCAGATTCCATCTCATCAACGTTCTATCAGGGCGAGCTTCCTTATATTTTCTACAGACTTATAGATAAGTGTCTCAACGATTATAAATTCGATTCGAGAGTGTGCTATAAGCTTTTCGAAGAGGGTTACGAGCAGTCCATCCACAGGTCTTTGCAGCAGATGGAGAAGATGGCGCGTGACTGGTATGACAAGGGCTATACGGATATCAAGAGTCTTGAGAAGCAATTGGAGATCAACAAGAGAACCAAGAAGATCATTAAACTCTGCGGCAGTCTTTTGAGAAAGAGACTTAACGGCCTTGATATCGACCGCGTTACAAGCTGGGTTGAAGAACTCGATGTCACGGAAGAGCTTGTAAACCTTGCTTTTAAAGAGAATGAATACAGAAGCAATCTTGCTCTGGTACATGTAGGAGAGACTCTTAAGAAGTGGCATGACCAGGGAGTAAAGACTGCTGAAGATGCTGCCAGATTCAGCGAGGAAGAGCACAAAGAGAACAAGCGCAATGCCACCAGAAGGAAGGCAAAATCAGGTTCCGTATGGCGCACCGGTGAGGAAGCCGGCATTGCAAGTGCAGCGGCAGCAGAAGCTCCGGCAGCCAAAGTTCCCGAAGAGACAAATAACGACGACGATATTCCTGACGATATTCTTGATATGTTTGGAGACGCAGATGAAGACAATTAAAGAATTGATCAGCGAGAGTCTGACAGAAGTTGCAGCATCAAGAGAGATTAACCGCGAAGAGAGTATCAGACGCGCATATAAGGCATGCCCGGAACTCAAGGATATAGACGACCAGATCCTTAATGTGCGCAACAACAGATTTATCGCCGTAATCGATAAGGACGAGCGCCTCATAAAGAGATTCGACATAGCTGAAGAAGAGCTTCAGGCTAAGCGCGATAAGATAATCCTCAGAAATAACATCGATCCCGAGTTCGATGTTATAAAGAACATCTGCGACAAGTGCGGTGACACGGGCTTTACAAAGGGTTCCGACGGTACGCTCAAGGTATGTTCATGCAGGAAAAGAGAGCTCGAGACATGTTATGAGAACAGCGGCATGGCTGATTTCACTTCATATAAGATGAAGAATTACAGAGATGATTATCTTGGTGATGCTTCAGGTAGAAAGAAGATTAAGAATGAACTTCTTAAGGTCCTTCTTGGACTTTCAGAGAGCGATGAGAAATCTTCCTTGTGGATCTATTCCGCAGCCCCCCAGTCAGGCAAGACTTTCCTTTCCGTATGCGTATGCAAGACTGCCATAAACCTCGGCAAGAGCGCGTATTACGGTAAATGTGAAGATCTGGCCGTTATCGGTACAGATACATTAGATGACATCAAGAGGATCGATTTCCTCGTGCTTGATGATTTTGCCGATTCGGTAACAATGACGAACAACATCGGTTCGATCCTGAACAGCATCCTTGAGATCAGGGCTGCATCCAAGCTCCCTACGGTACTTGTTACGCCGTTCCCGAAGACAGAACTTGTAAACAAGTGTGACATGAGGATCAGCGGCAAGTTGTCCTCCGCCAGGCTGATATCTAAAGAAGGCAGGTAATGATCCAAAAGATGGATGTGCGCTGCGGAATCGATATCGTGGATATCTCTAGGATCTTAAAGAAAGTAAATGACGGAAATGCGCCATTTATAAACAAGTGCTTTACCGAAGATGAGATAAAGTATTGCGAGTCAGCTAATAATGCGGATAAAAAGGCCGAGCGTTACGCCGCAAGGTTTGCCGCCAAAGAAGCTGTCGGCAAAGCTCTGGGCACCGGTCTTATGAGCGAAGGTGTCGGAATGCATGATATAGAAGTAATTAAAGATAAGAGAGGCACACCCGACATAAGACTTTCCGGCGGTGCTCTTAAGCATGCGAATGAACTGGGAATGAGTTCCATTTCAATAAGCCTGTCACATGACGGCGGAGTTGCCGCTGCTTATTGCGTGATGTTATTGGAGAAGTAAATATGAAGAGGCGCGATAAACAGGAAGAAGGCAGCAACAGCATCTTTAAGATTTTCGAGCGCAAGAAACCCAAGCAGGTAGTAGGCGAGGAGGTTGCACCTAAGACGATAAGGCACCTCGAGCGGCCCGTTAAGCTTCCCTTCCTCGCAGATATGGATGAGGGCAAGGAGCAGTACGGCAGTGCCGAAGACATGCAGGATAAGTGGGGTCTTTCGGAAAAGCAGGCTACGCTTGGCGGAGCCAGAAAGAGAAAGCTGCTGGGCCTTGCAATCGCATTCTCTGCATTTATTTTGCTCCTTACGGGCATTTTCTATATTCTCCCGAGAGTATTGCCTGACTTGTTCCGAGGAACGAACATCGAACTTTTCGTTGAGCCTGTCATCAATCTTGAATACGATGAACCTGACTACAGGGTCGTTATCGACAGTACCGTTGCCCTAATGAAGGCACCGCAGCCTGATTCTACAAGGATCGCCGAAGTGCTTTATAACGAGCCGGTGCGTTACATCAGCGACAGTGAGAACGGCTACTGCAAGATCCAGACAATGGACGGACTTATAGGATTCGTAAAGGCATCAAGCCTTCTTGAAGACATGGATTCCGTTGAGCCCGATATCCACCAGTATAAGCTCATCGTATCTGATCCTTCGAAAAACATAATGACTCACGCAAGTAACGGTACCCTGATCAAGAAGGTCATGATGAACACCGTGCTTTATGCGGATATTAAGAGAGAAGGTGTTTACCAGGTAGCCCTTCCGGGTGGTGATTCCGGATGGATCGGTTCATCAGGCGTCATCGAACTCTCAACAAGAGGTGATACGGAAGAGGTATCAAGCCGATATTTCGTCAGCTCGGTCCTTACATTCGTTAATGCGAGATACATTGAAAACGGCATGTCCATAGACGGAGCTTCCATAAACGGTGCCGTATACGTCAGTGCCGAGATCAACGGTATTGATATCCCCAGGACGATGGAAGGTCAGGCCCAGGCGGGTATAGAGGTCATCCCTGAACCCGACGCGGTTACTGGCCAGATACGAGTAGACCAGATACTGCCTGGTGACATAGTATTCCTGTCGAGTCCCAAGAAACCTGGTGATACAGAGATATATGAAATGGCCGTCTGTACCGATACAGGCACGCTTTTCATGCTGTCTCCTGCAAGGACTACAGTACGATTACGCAACTTTAAATCGGGCGACGAGATATGTGAAAGAATAATAACCATAAGGCGTATTTTCAGCGCTAAAGTTACAAACTGAAAAGAGCCTAAAAAGTCTTAAAAATAATGTTGCATACTCAAATAGGTTGTGGTATTATTCATAGGCATTTGAATTCTAACAGGAGGTGTTTGCATGGCTAAGTGTGAAGTTTGCGAGAAGGATATGTTCTTCGGCAGAAAGATTAGAATCACGCGTTCACAGATTTCAAGACGCGCGCTTACTACGCAGCAGGCTAACGTACACAGAGTTAAGGTTGTTGTTGACGGCACCCCCAAGTCAATGAACGTTTGCACACGTTGTCTTCGTTCAGGCAAGGTTGAAAGAGCGTAAGACTCAAACTTTAACGGTGATTCAAGAGGTTGTCTCATATGAGGCGACCTCTTTTTTGTTGTGATTCGTTTTCTCTGAAGTGTGATTTTCCTGATTTGTTTCCTGATTTCGGGAAAGCAGGAAAGCAATTGGGAAAAACAGCGCGTTTTTTCCTGTTTTGTTACCTATATCTGCAAATACAGGCAATGATTCAGGAAAACCCCTAACGTGATAACACTAATCAGGTACCGCTGAGCAATAAGAAGAGGCTGCCCTTTAAAGACAGCCTCCCGAATTACAACGTAATTATGGATTATTTCTTAACTTCAATAACGGACTTGCCGCCCATGTAAGGTCTTAATGCCTCAGGGATCCTGATGGAGCCGTCTTCGTTGAGGTTGTTCTCGAGGAAAGCTATCAGCATTCTCGGAGGAGCAACGCATGTATTGTTAAGAGTGTGGGCAAGGTATGTGCCCTCAGGACCTCTGATCCTGATCTTAAGACGTCGTGCCTGAGCATCGCCCAGGTTAGAGCAGGAACCTACTTCGAAATACTTCTTCTGTCTGGGGGACCATGCTTCAACGTCGCAGGACTTAACCTTGAGGTCAGCGAGGTCGCCGGAGCAGCACTCGAGCGTTCTTACGGGAATGTCGAGTGAACGGAAGTAATCTACTGTGTTCTGCCAGAGCTTGTTGTACCATGTCATGGAATCTTCAGGCTTGCAGACAACGATCATCTCCTGTTTTTCGAACTGGTGAATTCTGTAAACACCACGCTCCTCGATGCCGTGAGCACCGACTTCTTTACGGAAGCAGGGAGAGTAGGATGTGAGTGTCTGGGGGAGCTGGTCTTCATCTGTGATCGTATCGATGAACTTACCGATCATGGAGTGCTCGGAAGTACCGATGAGGTAAAGGTCCTCGCCCTCGATCTTATACATCATGTTCTCCATCTCAGCAAAGCTCATAACACCGGTAACAACGGAAGATCTGATCATATAAGGCGGAATGTAGTATGTGAATCCTCTGTCGATCATGAAGTCACGTGCATAGGAAAGGCATGCGGAATGAAGTCTTGCGATGTCACCCTTGAGGTAATAGAAACCGTTTCCTGATGTTTCTCTTGCCTGGTCGAGCTCGATGCCGTCAAGCTTTTCCATGATGTCTACGTGATAGGGAACTTCAAAGTCAGGAACGAAAGGCTCACCGAAACGCTCGATCTCAACATTTTCAGAATCGTCTTTGCCGATCGGAACGGAAGGATCGATGATGTTAGGGATAACGAGCATGATCTTTCTGATCTCTTCTTCGAGTTCAGTCTCCTTGACTGTAAGAGCCTCAAGCTCTTCAGCCATGTCTGTGACCTGCTTTTTGATCTCTTCAGCTTCTTCCTTCTTGCCCTGGCCCATGAGAGCGCCGATCTGCTTACTTACCTTGTTGCGGTTAGCTCTCAAAGCTTCCGCACGGGTCTTGCTCTCGCGGAATTCCTTATCAAGTTCAATAACCTTGTCTACCAGGGGGAGTTTCTCATCCTGGAACTTGTTCTTGATGTTCTGTTTTACGATGTCCGGATTGGCGCGTAAGAATTTAATGTCAAGCATATTGTCACCTCTTAATAAATTAACCTCAATATTTTATTCTTTGAAACCGCAGGTTTCAATCTGTTTCGACTGACATATCGCCGTCGTATGAACCTGAAGGATATCTGCACGAAGGATCCCAGAGGATATATTCCTGAATTCCGAGATCGTGGATAGCCTTGATCTGGGAATTGATCTCCCTGTAGCCGTATTCCATATAGTTGCCCTTACCGATGTAAGAGGCCGTAAATGCCTGAAGATAAGGTCTCACAGCCGTAAATCCGGGCTGCTTGTAGATTGCCTGGCATTCATGAAGCACGCTGTATACCATAAGGTAAGGCTGCTTATCAGGATATTCGAAAACATGTCCTCCCAGCATCGTTCCCAATGCATAGTGGGAAGGGTAGACCATCGGGCAGCAGGAGTCGATGCCTGTCATGCCGAGTGTCTCAAAGTCCTGTCCGATTATCTTTGCGTCATTGGGAGATGTTAATACGATACCGAAAATATCTGCAGATACTGCAACACCATAAGTATCCTGGATCCTGATCCTTGCTTCTTGAAGGAATCTGTTTACTGCTTCTGACTTCTCGGGATACTGGCCTTCTTCACCGAAGTAAGGCTTAACCTTATTCTTGGTGGGACCTGCCGGGAAACGCACATAGTCGAACTGGATCTCGTCAACGCCGTGCTCAGCGGCTTCGATTCCGATCTCAATGAGGTAGTCCCAGTTTTCGACACAATAAGGACTTAAGAAGGGCTTGTTGCCTTCGTTGCTGAACTGTACAACGTTGCCGTCAACGTCCTGGATGGCTCTTTCGGGGAAGTGCTGGGCAGCGACCTGGTCATTGAAGGAAACGATTCTTCCGATGACTCTGATGTTGTTGGCGTGGCACTTTTCGATGACTGCATCAAGATCGTATGCATCCCATACATAGCCGATCTCGTTGGCTGTGGGGACCTTGGACATGTAGGGAAGACCGTATTCGTTCTTAAGATCGATTACTATCGTGTTAAGCTCGCTGTTGTTGCAGAGTTCAATTGCCTTGTCGAGTGACGAACCGGAACCGATATATAAGCCCTTAACTTCGAAATGATCGGGAACCTTAACCTGATCTTCGGGAAGTTCAGGGAGTGGACGCCAGTAAGAATCTGCAAGAGGAGTAGCCTCAAGCAGTTCGGAGTGATAAACGGTAGGTTCGGTAAAAGTAGCTTCAGTTGAGACGAGAGTCGCAAAGACGGGAGTGCTGTCTGAAGTCTCTGCCGTTCTTGCATAGTTAATGATTTTGGTTATGCCCAAAGTGATAAGGATAACTGCAAGAAGTGCGGAAACGGATAAAAGGATCGTGATGATCTTTTTGAGTTTCTGGATCTCAGCATCATTAGTATTAGTATTTAAATTACTATTATTAAGCATAGGACAATTATACAGACCTGTATTCAAAAGAACAATTGGAAAAGGGACACGTGCGCAAAGAGTATCAACCTGTGATAAAATCTGATTATAAATAATTGACTTTTTAGCAGGTTGGAAATGATAGTTCGTAATTGTGCCGGCGGAATAGTATTCACAGGGGATAAGGTGCTTCTTGTCGCTAACGATAAGGAGGAATGGGGTTTCCCAAAAGGCTCCGTTAAGACGGACAGCGATCTGAGTTTGTCTGAATTTGCCAAAACGCGCGTAAAGATAGAGACATCTGTCGATGCCAAGGTCATTGCGCCCTGCGGCAAGACAAATTACGAGTACTATTCGATATCAAGAAGAAAGCCTGTCCATAACAATATCTCCTGGTTTGTAATGAAGGCCGACAGCGAGGAATGCAAAGCCGATCCCGAATCCGGAACGGTAACCTGCAAGTTCGTCGGGGTTGCCGTTGCACTTAATGAGATTACATACAGCCAGGATAAATCTCTCCTCATGATGGCTTATCAGAAGTACAGGGAGAGCATGAAGGATTGAGCCCAAGCGTAACTCTCAGCAAAAACGGCGATTCAAAGATCGAAGTCAAGAAGTCGGTCTTTATCGGAAAGAGCTTTCATATAACATCACCCGAAGAAGCCGCTAATTATCTTGCCGAAGAACGCAAGAAGTATCCTGATGCAAGGCATCTGTGTTATGCGTGGGTACTGGGCGGTGAAGTGTCCAGACAGAAATCAAGTGACGACGGTGAGCCGCAGGGTACGGCAGGTCAGCCTTTATTAGAGCTTTTGACTTCAAATGGTTTTACGGATTCGCTCATCTGTGTCACCAGATATTTCGGAGGAACTCTTCTCGGCAAGGGAGGACTTAAGAGAGCTTACACCGACAGCGGCAGAGCGGCTCTTGAAGCAGGGGAGCCGGTTACGTTGATCCAGGCTCTAAAGTGGAGACAGAACTGTTCTTATCCGGTTTTCGAGATGCTCTCGCGCAAGGCTTCCCAGTCCGGCTGGACTCTCGAAAATGTAGAGTACGGTCAGGATGTTGCTTTTGATATCATAGTTCCGGAAAAGAGCGGGGACGAGCTTAAGAGGGTGTGCCTTGATCTTTCGGGAGGCGCGCTCATGCTTGGAAATTCAGAGAGCCTTCTCATGATGGGAGAGAAAGCTTCCGTTTCCTGACTTGCGATTTGGACCAAAATCGCCCAAAATATGTGAGCCGTCAGGGGTAGAATATCACCTGACGGACAAGGGAGACGTGATCACGCATGGAAAACGACAATAAGGAAATGAACGAAAGACAGGAGCGCATTCCTCAGAATTCAAAGGAAAAGAGCTACCGTCTGACGATATTCGTCTTATCAGTGATCCTTTTGGCATGCGTAATGTTCTCCGGCGTCCAGTCCGTATATATCTTCAAGCTCAACAGCGGCCGCGAAGGGATACTCTCATATACAAGAACAGGTTCGACTACCACGGAGACCACAAGTGAGGTTCCTGAAGAAACAGAAGATAAGCCTGCCGAAGAACGTCCCGAACCATGGTTCTCACTGGAAGATGCAGCTTATGTCCCTTCAGCTGACAAGACCAGGATGACCACCGTGGAGATCGCAAAGCAGGTAAGTCCTGCTACCGTGTCCCTGAAAGTAATAGGTGTTGATAACGATACTGAGACGGTCATAGGATCAGGTACAGGGTTTATTATCACGGATGACGGATATATCGTTACGAATAAGCATGTTGTCGTTCTCGCTGAAGAGGCGGTAAGCACATATTATGTAACCGTTGTACTGCCGGGCGATGATCTTCCGGTCAGGGCAGAGGTCATCGGAAGTGATACGCAGACAGACATTGCGGTCCTCAAGGTGGATACTGACAAAAAGCTGCCCTGTGTCAAATTGGGTGACTCCGATCTTCTTCAGGCAGGTGAGCTTGCGGTGGTAATCGGAAATGCTCTGGGATCTTTGGACGATTCCGTTACGGTCGGAGTAATCTCGGCGCCTTCAAGAGAGATCAACCGCAACGGATATCGTGTTGAGGTAATCCAGACAGATGCTTCGGTCAATCCGGGAAGCAGCGGCGGACCGCTCATCAATTCATATGGCGAAGTAGTCGGCATCACTAATTCCAAGATAATTACTTCCACATCCGAGAATGTCGGATTTGCAATTCCCGTCAATGCCGTTAAAAAGGTAATCGAAGACATCATCAATTACGGCAAGGTGGTAGACCGCCCTTATCTCGGTGTTTCCGTAAGATATGTTCCTGAAGGTTCTTATTATGGCGCTGAGGGCGGAATCTTCGTTGAAGAGATAGTAATGAACGGACCTGCTTACAATGCCGGGTTCAAACTCGGAGACAAACTCATATCGATGGACGGTGTTGAAATAAAAGAGACCGGTGATATTATTAAGGTGCGCGATTCACATAAGGTCGGAGATACAATAGAAGTCGTAGTCGGACGTGACGGCAAAGAAATGACACTGTCACTTACGATAGCAGACAGTGCCGATTTCCCTGATTAAGCGCAAACTATATTTAAGGATGTTGATTATATGAGCAGCGGAAACAATAAGAAAATCGGAACCAAGGTTATGGCTTGGATATTGATCGGAGCTATGCTCCTTACTTTTGTTTTCGCGATCGTTGTCGTATTGGTCCAGCAGTTTTCGATGGGCGCATAAGATAAAGGGGATGAACCCTTTACCTTACGGTACGTCCTTTATCTGAGCCAATCCGTCTTCATGAAATTCCCAAACGTATTCTGAAGCTTTTCCGCTGATGAACTGCTGATAGTTGTTCATTCTGAGGAAGCTGTTTACCCTGTCATACCATTCGGGGTTGGGCGATTCTGATATGAAGTAAATTATGTAGAATGTTCCGTTGACCTCGATCATGGTCTTATCACCGAGTTTACGGTCAGGCGAGAATATCCATTCAGCCATGGCCCCTGTATATTTAGCCTGATATATCTGGCTGTCGTGAACTATCGAGAGTTCTCCGGCGAGGATATAGTCGTTATAAAGATTTTCTACCTCATTGCAGCTGTCGGCATCTTCGATGTAGTCGAAGATCTCCTGGCCCAATGCCTGTGTAGCGGCGATGTCGGGCTGCATGTTCTCGTTCAGCTGCTGGTTAGCAGTGATGATGTAGCAGTTGCGGAGATGCTCTGACATACGGTCTCTTGATACGAATACAAGAATGATGGGGAAGCCGTCTTCGTCAGGGATTATGGTCGCATCGCCGACTTGTCTTGTCTCGTCAAAGAGCCATCTTCTGAAATCGACATGTGTTACGTCCTCGAAACGGCAGTTTGCGATAAGCGTGGAGTCAGGCTGTGAAAGCGTGTTTGCGGCAACACCTGAGAAGTACTTGGCAGCGCATGACTCGAACTTTGAAGGATCGCCGTTCATTGCGTCAATGATCTTCTCGGCATGGAGGTTCGCCGTATCGATAAATGCCTGGTCTCTCTGTTCGTAGGTGATCCTTAAGATCTTGTAACTTACGAGGTCATAGATCGTTCTAGACTGGTTATATGCATGCTCGGCCTGCTCGTCTGAAGCTGAGAGCTGGATGAGCTTTTCGCCCTCTGCGTAGTCTTCCGTGAAGTATTTTTTCGCGAGCGTGTTGATGATTATCTGCTCATCGACCTGGCTTCCGAATACACCCTTGATGTATGTGTCAAGAGGCACGCCGAGTTCATCAGCCTTGCCCTTGAGCCAGTTGATGTATGCGTTGGCTCTGTCATAGTGAGCTTTCTCAATTACAAATCCCTGGGCTGTGGCGTCGTCGTAGAGTATCTCGATCTTCTGAAGATCCTGTGCAGTTACATATCTGAAGTAATCTCTGTAAGTCTGGAAGTTCTCATCGTCAAGATAAGGAGATGAGAGCATTTTTTCCGTGTCCGCAGCGAAAAGGTCGACACCTTCATTCAGGAGTTCATAGTGGTACATGAAGCTGAATTCGCCACTTGAGATGTCTCTTCCGTTAATTGTAAGAGGGCTCTTGAACGATTCATCCATGCCTGTATCAAGTGCAAAAGAAAGGATCGCGATTCCGGCTACCATTAAGATTCCCAAAAGGACAAAGAGGATACCGGCATTTTTTCTGTGCTTGCCCTGCTCGAGTGCATCTTCGTTCCTGTCGAGGTTGATCTCAGTAGGGATCTCCTCTTCCTTGGGTTCATCCTTGACCTTGCTGTTCTTGCTCTCGGGCAGGGAAGGCAGGTCGGGAACTATTGCTGTATCAGCGGGCTTACCGGTGAGAAGTTCCGGATCGATCTCCGCAAGATCGTTTAATGTGACACTCTTCTTGGGCTCTTCAACCGGGGAGTCCATGAAATCATTGGTCGGATTGCTCTCTGAAGAAGCAAGTACCTCTGTCGTTAAAGCATTCTCGTCAACCACCGGCTTACGGGCTTTTTTATCGTCATTTCTATTCTGTCTGTTTTTACCCTTCATCAAATTTCCCCTTCGATTAGTTACAGGTTAAAGACACTTTACCATAAAAGAAGAAACATATAAGGTAAAGTGTGCTATTATTAACACGTTTGTAATCTAAGAATAATAAATACCAGGGGTATTATGTGGGAAAAAATAGTCCAATACTGAGAGAAAAGAGTGGCACTTTGGGTGTGCTTAAGGAATATTGGCCCCAATTTCTTCTGGCGTTTCTGTTCCCTACGCTTACAGTGCTGGCTGCTTTTGCGGTAACAGGTTGTTACCCGTTCGGTGACAGGACGATGCTGACGGTCGACCTTTATCACCAATACTGTCCTTTCCTTGTGGCGTTCAGGAACAAAGTCCTGTCCGGAGAGTCACTTTTCTATACCTGGAATGACGGTCTGGGTCAGGAATACTATGCCGCTTATGCCAATTACGCGGCAAGCCCCCTCAATATCTTTGCGATTTTCTTTAACGCAAAGACCATGCCTATATTTATCGAGTTAATAACATGTCTCCGTGCAGGTCTTTCTTCGGTATTCATGGTGCTGTTCTTATCTGCCAATGACAACAAGAGGATAGACAATATAACTGTCGTGTTCAGCTCATCTTATGCGCTTTGCGGATGGTTCATATCTTTTTTCTGGAACATAATGTGGTGCGACGCCGTCGTGCTTTTGCCGTTGATAATGCTTGGCCTTCGAAAACTCCTTCTCGAGAAAAAGTGTGGTCTTTATGCCGTAACTCTTGCCATAGCCATCATCAGCAACTACTATTCCGGCTACTTCCTCTGTCTTTTCCTCGTGCTTTTCGCGCCGGCCTACTACGTCTGCCTTTATTCGCGCGAGAAAGCTAAGGGCGATCCCGGAAGGCTCTGCTTTAAGACATTTATCGGAAGCGCGCTGCGTTTTGCCGCATCGAGCTTTATAGCTGCGGGCACTTCAGCGGTTTTATCGATTCCCACATATCTGATCCTCAAGAACTGCTCAGCCACGGGTGACGAACTGAAGATGGATTATGCTCTTCAGAATAATCTGTTTGATTTCTTCGGAAGACTGATGGTATCTGCAAACCCCAATATCAGAGACGGTATGGCCAATGTATACAGCGGGCTCGTAATTGCTCTTCTGCTTCCTTTATTCTTCCTGCTTCCTTCAAGAACAGGCATCAAGCTAAAGCACAAGATCGTATTCGGTTCGCTTCTTGGCATAATGTATTTAAGCTTTACCAACCGTACGCTTAACTTCATATGGCACGGATTCCATTTTCCGAACCAGATCCCTTTCAGAGAATCGTTCCTTATGAGTTTTCTGCTCGTTTTTATCGGATTTTTAACGATCAGACGCGTCAGGAGCCTTGGTTCGAAATATATCACCGGTGCCATACTGAGCTCGGCTGCATTCCTTATCCTTTTTGAGAAATTTGGCACAGGCAATGAAGGTTACATCCAGATCGGATCGACCCTTGTTTTCCTTATTGTCCAGGGCGCCGCGCTCCACACCGTAAGCAATATCAGATCAGGCAAGAGCGAATTCTTCTGCGAGACGCTTCTGACGGTTACGATGATGGTGGAAATGTTTGCCGCTTCGCTGACAACGATAGGCCTTGTCTGCTATCACGAAGGCTTTCCGGGTTATACGGCTTACGGCAAGAACTGGCAGGAAGTCTCGGCCTATGCAAAGGAAGTGGAAGGAACCGAAGGACACATGAACTTCGAGCGTTCTGAAATCTATCCGAACAATGTATGTGATCTCCAGTCACTTTATAACGTTAAGGGCATGTCCATTTTCTCTTCCACGACCAGGGAGAGCTTCGTTAAATACATGAGAAACTACGGTTTCCACAACAACGGCATCAACGGACTGCGCAATGCCGGCCTCACACGTGTTACCGCCACCGTTCTCGGTGTCAGGAATCTTGTAGAGACTGATAAGGGACAGAGTGTTCCGGCTCTGTTTGAGCAGGAGTACAAGGACGGAATAATTACTTCCTGGGCAAATCCTGATGCTTTGAGCGTAGGATTCATGACCGATACGGCGGTTATCGACTATGCTCCTGATTACGATAAGAATCTTGATGTTTTCGATAAGACAAACGAATGGCTCAACAGCATGGGCGCACCTGATGTTTACAAGCCCGTCAAGCTTTCACCCGTTTCTTCGTCAGGTCTTTCAACTTCTGACAAAAACAATGAAGTTGTTGTTTACGGTTCCGCGGGGAGTGCGAATAATAGCGGTTACTCATTTAAACTGACAGTTGACAGTGCAGAGATCGGTTCTGATGTTTATGTCTATGTCAATTCCAAAAAGGGCGGCAATGCCACGGTAATCAACAATGGCCAAACATTGAAGTTTGAGCTCAGAAGCTATCAGATAATCTGTCTCGGTGTTTATGAGGGTTCACCGATCGAACTTACCGTTAAATACAGCGATAATCCTGGATCTTCGATATTCGTATACGGATATCAGCTTGACCAGGCAGGGTATGCCCAAATGGTGCAGACATTCGCTGATGAACAGTTGGAAGTATCGGCTTACGATTCCACCACGCTTTCCGGACATATCGAAGTCAAGGAAGACGGACTCATGTTACTGTCGATACCTTATGCTGAAGGCTGGACTGCAACAGTAGACGGCAAGCCCGCTGAGATAGTTTCCGTACAGGATGCGCTTATGGGAATAAAACTCGGTAAGGGCAGTCACGACGTAACGATCAAATATACACCTGCAGGTTTCAAAGAAGGCATAATGATCAGTGCGGTCTCCGTATTCTTCATTGTCTTGCTCTTCATTGTTCCTGCTGTTTCAGAAAAGCTCAAAAAGAATAAATCAGTATTGGGTGCTGCCGTTACGGCAGAAGATGTTGAGGCACAGGGATCTTCTATCGAAGAAGTGCCTGTCTCGGAAGTCATGGGACAGGACGCGCCGGCTGAAGAATCTTCCAAAGATATAGAACAGGCTGATGTCTCTGAAGCGCCTTCTGAAGTTGTAGAACAGAACGACGATGCTGAAAAGCCGGAGGCAGATAATGATTAAGGCTGCGGCAGGAAAGCTCAAAACATATGACGGCGTAGTATTCTGCTTTATTGCATCGGTAATCATTGCAGTTGTTTCATATAACATCGGACTTCTGACAGAACCCGGAAAGATCCTGCCTACGGGACTTTCCATGCGCAACGGCGAAATGAGCGCCAATATTCTCCGCGGAATCGATCTTGCAGTTGAAGATGTAGAGCTCATCACATCCGGAAAGGCTTCATCAGATCTGTGGAGACTTCTGACATTCGTTCATCTGGATCTGTTTTTTTACCTTGCCCTGCTTATTCCCAAAGCTGCCAGGACGATCCTTCTGGTCGGTTATTATTTGAGGTTCGGTCTTTGCTGCTCTGCCATGTATTACTTCATGACCGCGCACATCAGGCTCTCCAGACTTCCCGCTGCTCTCCTCGGCGTAATGTATACATTCTCATCACAGATCGTACTTACCGCCCAGTATGCATCTCTTATGAACATGGCACTTATGATACCTATGACAATGTCGGCCTTTGATTCATATCTTCAAAATAGAACGTGGAAATCTTTTGTTCTCGTATGCCTTACATCATTTGGCGTTGCAGCATCCGGCGGATACGGACTCATTACTGGCATTCCTTTCATAATCATTTTGGCTCTTCTTATGAGTATAAGCCTTTACAGTACATTCAAGATGGCTATTACTTCCTGGCTCAAGCTTTTGGGAGGAATAGTTACTGGTCTCATCATGTCTGCGGCTTTTGCGGTTCCGGGCCTTATGTCGATGGAATTAAGCGTTGACATAGAACAAAGCTTCAATAATGCAAAGGTAAACTACACTGTTTTCGAGGTGATCAGAGGTATGTTCCTTCTCCGTTCAGGCAGCGTTTATGTTAATAATTCTCCTTTGTTCTATGTCGGTATATTTACGCTTGTTGCCGTAATGGCATTTGCACTTAACGAGATGATCCCTGTAAGGCTTAAGGTTGCTTCAGCACTTATTGCTGCCGTGATCCACATTATCTGCAGTTCATCATTTGTGAATGAGACGGTAAGCGTTTTCGGAACTTCAGCACTCCTCAATTCTTCAAGGCTTATCTGTCTTGAGATAGTACTTTTCTTTATTGCGGCAATCGGACTTAAGAATGTTAAGAGCCTTGGACGCGGCGAATTCATCGCTTCGTGTCTCGTTCCTATGTTCTTTCTTGTCATGTCCGGCAGTTCCACATCAGGCACTTCTTTTGCAAGCCCGATCGTTATTAGCACATTCATTGGAATAATCGTTGAAGGATGCATTTTATATGCACTTGCCAAAGATAAGATCACGGATAAGGGCAAATATGCCGTTCTTTTCATAATCTTCACTTTTGTGGGTATTAATACGGCATTTATGTACTTCAACAATACGATTCAGAAAAACGCTGTTGATGAGTATTTCAAATTGAGCTATGGAGACAGTTCTTCTGAGAAACTGATCTATGACAGCGGTTTCGACCTTCCTGCCGTAAACGACGGAGACAAATACCAGATCATCCCCGGTGACCTCAGCGATTTTGTTGCCGGAGATACGGTTTTAGATGATATTAACTACTCATCGTTAAGGATTTCCGGAACCATGCTCTTTGATGAGATATTCCTTAAGCCTTCCGATAAGAAGGAATTAAGACAGGAAGGCCCTAATACATATTTGCTGAGGGAGGGAGGCAACACCCTGACCTTCAGTCCCTTCGAGATATCTGACGGAGAGCGGCTGTTCATATACTGCAACGCAGTTAACGGAGCTTCAGTAAGTTTCTCTTCTGACAGCGGTGATTCGGCAAGTGCGTTTACCGGTCCTTTCTTCACTGAGATTACCCAATCATCCGGTGAAGTGTCGCTTGAATTCATGATCGCTTCTGATGGAGACGATGCCTGCAGGATCTCGATCTTCAAGTTAAACCAGGAAGCTCTTGAATCCATGAAAGCGCTGTCCGGTACCGCAAGCGGTTCCAGATTCATGATCGATGTCTCCGAAGTTGACGGCATGTGCACCATTGTCCTGCCTTATGCATACGATGACACTACAGTCAGAGTCGACGGCATTACCTGTGACACGTTCGAATACTGCGGTAAGCTTGCAGCTGTTTTCGTTTGTAACAATAACGGTCTCATGGAAGTTTCCGTAGAGCGGAAAGATACAGGTATCATCCCGGGAATACTTGTAAGTGTCTTTGCAGCTGCCTGCCTTATCGCAATTCCGCTTACCCATATGTATAATGAAAAGAAGAAAGTAACCGGTGAAGGGACCGACAGCAATGCTTAGCAGGAAAATAACAGACGGCACGGAATTTGTTGTATTTGATATGGAATGGAACCAGCCGATGCCGGGCAAAGAGTATCCGTTTGAGGTCAGCAAGCTTACCGGCGAGATCATAGAGATAGGCGCTTTCAAGTACGTTTATGACAATGGTGAGTTGATCTACAAGGATTCATTCTCCACCGATATCGTTCCGGTAAAGTACACCAAGCTGCATTATCACGTAAAAAAAGTTACCCATAAGAAGAATGCAGATCTGTTAAACGGCATTCCGTTCAGGGAAGCTTATTCACAATTCAGAGATTTCTGCGGTGACGCTATCCTGGTAGGGTGGGGCAGTTCCGACCCTTCCATGCTCAAGATGAATCTCGAATTCTTCGAAATGGATTCAAAGCTCAACATGTTCTTTCTTGATCTCCAGCCGATATTCTCGCTCTTTGCGGGCCTTCAGGGAACTCAGCGCAGCGTGGAAGCAGCTGTTGATTTCTATCATATTGATAAAAATGAGATATTTCACAGCGCTACGGCAGATGCACATTATACCGGTGCCGTATTTGAAGAGATCTTCAAACATAATAAGCCCTCAGCTGTAATATCAGCCATATCCAGTTCTTCCATTGACCCGGATGTTCCGTCTGATTTCAGCTTTGTAGGGCCTGAGTGCCTTGATGGTACGAGTGCTTTTGCAACATCTGTGAATTTTATGAAGAATTGTCCCCTTTGCGGAAAGAAGCTTTCCGTAAAGATTCCGTCATTTCGGATCCGCAAATCCCAGTATGCTCTGCTGGAGTGCAGGGAGCACGGCGAGCTTTTCTCACGTACAAGAGTAAAGAAAAACAAGGCGGGGAATTACTATGCGGCATCAGTAATGCGCTTTGCGACCCAAAACGATTACTGGCTCGTAGCCTCTAAAAAAGAGGAGTTTGACAAGTACGGTGAGAAGGGTAAACCCGTCGAAAAAACTGAAACTGAAGAAAATGCAACGTAATTTGTAAACGAAATGTTAACAAACTATGTAAAAAAAGTTAGCAAAATTCGAATTTTCTGTTGAAATTTGAATTCAGATAACTTAAAATAGGCATAACTAAAAAGGAAAACTGTGCGGGGTATTCTCGCCGGGCGTATAATTAAGTAATATCAGTACCATAATGAAGGAAGGTGCTTCTTATGATTAAAAGATTAGGTAAAGCTAAGAAGAAAAAGCAGGGTGCAATACTTGTTATTGTTGTACTCATTTTGGCACTTGCTATGATCTTCATTTCAATGGCCATGCTTCTTACCAAGGCTACGAGAAACCGTCTCTATGAGAACGCAATGTCCAGCCAGGCTCGTCTTACTGTTACCTCTGCAGCCGAGGTTTTCCTGGAGGCTCTCAAGACACAGGAAATCACCGACAAGCAGATGGACGGATTCCTTTCCGAGTCACCTACTAAGGCTGACGGTGAAATGCTGATGATTATCGATGGCGTTCCTGGAATGACCAAGGATGCCGATAACTGCACTAAATTGAATATTTACTATCCTGATAAGACAAGTAAGCCTAACGTTGTTTATTGTGATTTCACAACTACAATCGGAGAGCAGGTTGAAAATGTAAGAGTCGAGCTCAGCATTCAGCCTCAGGATAACTCAAAGCCCAGTGATCGTTTCTCTAACCAGATCGACCAGTATCAGGCTGCAGGCGACTCAAGATTCTTTTTCGAGGGCGGTATCGGAACTGTTAAAAATACAGAAGTACATCCGACAGATAATACAGTTCTTTTGCGTAATGGTAACTCAACAACTACAGCATCAGGTGGTAAGTTTTATTCTGACGTTGTATTTGCAGATGGTGCTGTCTTTAATGGTGACTCTGCATCCTATTTCGGTGATCTCATTTTCCTTGGTGAATCTTATGTTACAAGTAAGAAGACACTCGATGCTGAATTTAATAAGGATGTATATTTTTTAGGCGGAAACAACAAGCCTGGTTTCAAACTTAATAGCGCTACAAATGGTGACTGGGCAAACCTTTGGGGTAGTTTTAAGCCTAGTAACATCATCTTTGACGGAAGAACAGTCGTAGAAGACGATGATGGCAAAAAGATTGAAGATCTCGTAAAAGGTACAACTTGCTATTTCATTGGTAAATCTTCTGGAACTCTTGTTGATGTAGCTAAGACCAAGGACGGAACTGCATTTAACGTTACTAATGCAAGCGGAACACTCACTACTGATTTGCAGAATAAGTATGATACTGTATCTGCTTATGACTATTCATCAGCAGGCAATGTTTTCCCGACTGATATTGTTTCCCAAGTATTCATGAAGATGAATCCAGACGGACAGACAATGATTGCAGGTGAGAATACGCAGTTGAATTATGATACTTTCAATGCTGAAGGTACGAAAGTCTATTCTCATACAGAGAAAATCCCGGAAGGCGAAGCATACGTTGTTAATCCGTTGACACAGTATTATCCGGGATATAAAAAGGATGCTGAAAACAAGATTCCTGACGCAAATGTTATTGTAATGAGCAGAACAGGTGGTTTGGGTTCCCTTGATTCAGCAGACGGCACAACAGATAGAATTATCGACCTTGCTCCAGGCTATTATTATCTAAAACCGAATTCTAGTGATAGTGGAAGAACTCTCAAGGATAAAAATGATGATTCATATGGAACAAAGCCTTATGTAATTGCAATCGACGGAAGCCAGGGTGGTGATTACCGTTTCTACTTCGCACCTGGTACATTTGAGTTGAATTGCTGTGTGTTCGCAATATACAATCCGAGCAATCTGGAACCTGTTATCTTTATTCTTGAACCAGGCGCTAAGGTAAATTGGGGCGGAACTGATAACAAGTGGGCTGATACTTCTGCACTGTGCACAACAGGTATTATCTCCATTGATCGTGGTCTTAAAAATGCAAAAGAAATCGGCAGCTATATTCAGAATACAACCATGGATACTGAGATTAACGGCGCAGCTGGAGAGTTAGCATACTCTAAATTCTATGATAATAAAGTTAAGCCCAGTGCCTACTTATTTGGTTCTTCAAGCGGTTCTTCTACTTATCTTGAATGGGGTGCAACAAACTCAATATTTGAAGCATATATCGGAATGTATGGTGAAGACACATGTCTCAAGACTCAAAATGGTAACTACAATGTATGGATCTACGGAAGAATCGAGACATACGATGTAGAGAACTATAATACATCTTGCCACAACTACTACATGCCTTATTGTCCAGGTCCTGCCAATAACACGGAACCTCTTCCTGACGAGAGACCTGCTGAGACAAAGTATAAGGTAGCTGCAATCACATACTATTATGGCACCGGTATTCCGGAGGGCACATAAAGTAGCCTGATCGAAATATGATCAAAATAAATAAGGCTTCGAAAGAAGCCTTATTTTTTTATCAAATTTAGAAATGTTATTCGAGGACCAGGATATCTGATAAAAGAATGATATCCTCTGCGATAGAGCTGAAGGACTGTATTGAAATCTTTGAATCAAGATCACAACTGACCTGATACTTAGTCAAACTTTCATCATCAACTATTATCATTTCAGATTTCGATATTAATGTTTGGAAGCTTTCGAACAATTGATTGCTGTTGTCCAGAAGAAGAGTTCCTTTGTCGACCAAATAGATGATGAGACTCTTAAGTTCAGAATGAGCCAGAACATTTAAAACAGTCTTAAGCATGTCTCTTCCGTGATCTGAATCAGATGAATAGTAGTCGTGCTTTATCAGAACATATTTGGAAGATGTATCATCGTCAATTTTCTGAGGCATTACTTCCAAAACAACATTATCAGAATACTGCTCAATTACCGGTTCAGAATACTCAAGACTGTTTTTTTGTTTGTTGTACATCAAAATCCCTCCCATCAGAAGAAAGGAAGCGCATCGAACGCTGGATTGAGTCTTTACTTGTACCCCAGGGTTTGTCTGTGTTCCTGTAATCAAATTTAAGAGTAAAATACTCCACATCTGATATCAGTGCCTCAAAAGTTTTGGAATTGTTATTGTATAGAGCATCAACAAAGTCGGATGCTTCATTTTGTGAGAGTTTTGCTGCCTGTCTGAGCAGCATAGCCGTATGCGGAAGACAGTGGAACTCTGCATTCATGAATTTCTCTTTAAACTCATTATCATGGGAAAACATCCAGCAGATGACCTCGATATAATGCCCCATTGCCTCATTGAGATTGTCACATATAGGGCAGCTTCCGATCCTTTTTTCTATGAGGTCAGCTACAGCGTTGAATTTCTGCTTATAATCTGAATTTCTTCCTTTAAGTAAGCCTGCTTTAGCAGGAATAGAAGCCTTGAGCTTTGGATCGAGCTCTTCATGAAAATCTTTAAGATGAGTATGCATGACAAGACCAAGTCCCAAGCGGTTAGTCACAGCCTGGTTCAACTTGCCCATATGAACAGGGCAAAAGCCTGTCTTATTGGTGATCTTTCTCGTGTCAGGCTCCATCAATGATGGTCCGAGATAGTATTCAAGATAATTAGTTTCAGCCTTGTCACGAAGTCTGCATATGGGACATCCGCATGACTCATTGTAGGCATCGTTAACAGGGATCATGTATATTTTTTCCATCAGGAGTCCTCCGAATTTTTATTCCTGGGCATATGTATCAGGCGGCTGGCTCTGACATTAACGCTATTCATGGTAATCGATGTGAATTCCTCGACAGCGCTTCCGACACGCTGCTGTGCTTTAACAAGCACCTTCTGGGCATCGTATCCATAGTAGAGAGCCAGATCAAGACTGATCATAACGCCAAATGTCTGCTTTTCTGTTTTAAATGAAGTTACTTCGGCAAATCCAGGAACGTCCTTAAGAACTATCTTGATGAGGTCAAGAATAGCTTCATCAGATATTGAATATGAGCCCAGGGAAGAGAAGGTAGGCCTTACGACCGTTCTGTCTGAATCCGGTGCGAGCGGAGCAACGCCGCGCTCACGGTCGAACCTCTGTCTGAGTTTGCTGAAAGGATCCGAGAAGTAACCTGAGAATTCGTGTTTGATCTCCATGCTCGGAACAGGAATGGTATGCATACCCTCATTCATACGGGTATTGCGGGCCATTCGTCTCTCCTCTTCGGTAGAGACATCTTCAATCCTGATGAGCATGGCGGGTTTGTTAAGCCAGAGATTGGTAGTAATCTTCTCCAACATCGAATCAGAAGTTCCGAGGATCATTAGTGCGCGCGGCATGGACTCAACCAACGCACGGCGCATAACAGATGACCTTGTCGGATCAACGAAAATAGCCTGCCTTACGGATTCCATCTTCGTCGGAGCTTTTTTTGCAGAGGTTCCTGCAACAATACGGCTTCCGTTTATGAGAAGTCCGTCATCGATTATGTAATGGATGTTGTTATCTCTGGCAACTTTTATGGCACGTGTACTTTTGCCTGTACCGGACGGGCCGACAAATGCGATTACAGCTATATTGGAAAGGACCTCACGAGTTAACTGTTCATTGGAAAGAACGAGCTCAATGCTTCGCTCGATACTCTGTGATGAATAATCAGAATTCGGATTATTCGTTGAAGCTCCCGAACGGTCAAAACGTTTTAGAGTACCGCGAAATTCAGACAAGAGAGTCTTTCGCGCTACAGGAGCGCTCCTAACTGAATTTTGTTCCTGTCTTGATTCTTCGCGGTTGTCCAAAACTTAATGTCCTTTAGCCGTTCCAGTTATGGAACACTTCCTGGATATCTTCGTTCTCATCCATCATGTCGAGCATCTTCTCAAGCTGGGCGATGGCATCGGGATCGGTTACTTCAGCTGTTGTCATTGCAACAGGACCGAGAGTTGAATCTGCGATAACGTAGTTCTTGGCCTCAAGAGCATCTCTAACATCATAGTAGTCAGCAGTGGAAGTGGAGATGATGTAGAATTCGTCGTCGCTGTCAAAATCAGAAGCTCCGCAGTCAAGTGCATCACCCATAACCTGATCTTCATCCTCGTAGTCTTCTTTGGAGATGAGGATCGTACCCTTCTCATTGAAAAGGAAAGAGACGGAACCGTCTACACCGAGATTTCCGCCGTTTTTATCAAAAATGTGTCTGAGATCAGCTGCTGTACGATTGCGGTTATTAGTCAGGGTCTTGACCATTATGGCGACACCTGCGGGGCCATAACCCTCGTATGTGATCTCTTCATAATCATCGCCTTCGCCTGCCTCTGCAGCTTTCTTGATAGCACGGTTGATGTTGTCGTTAGGCATATTTGCAGCCTTAGCCTTGGCAACAACTACTTTCAGCCTGGAATTACTGTTGGGATCAGGACCGCCTGCCTTGACTGCTACTGCTATTTCTTTGGCAAATTTCGTGAAAACCGCGCCCTTTGCTGCATCAGACGCTTCCTTCTTTCTGCGGATATTACTCCATTTTGAATGACCTGACATTGGTGTTCCTCCAAGTTGAATTTCGTATTATAATAAAACCATAATATTATACAGTTTTTAAACTGATATAGAAATATAGCGAAGCGGTTTAAATCGTGTAATATCGCCGACATATGATTGTCAAAAATATTTTTTGTGCAGATTGTCTTTTTAACTTGTTATTTACCTCATTCTGTTGTATAGTTCTAACATCTATGCTTGGGCGAAGTGCGCCTGTTTGTTTAGTGTGCATTACTTGAGTGTGAATTTTTATAGGATTGTCGGGAGGGTTCGATGAAGAGATTAGGTGATATTCTGGTCGAAAGTGGCTTCCTAAATGCTACCGAACTTGCAGAAGTACTTAGTGTTCAGAAGGAAACCGGTAAGCGTCTTGGTGAGGTTATCGTTGAGAGTGGATTGATGTCAGAGTTTGACATCTTGAGAGCGGTTTCCAGTCAGTATAATTATCCGATCATTGATCTTGCAGGTATCGATGTAGACCCTAAAGCTACTGCATTACTTACACAGAAGTTTTGTGAAGAAAACATTGTATTCCCGATAGGTTTTGATAATGACAATCTGGTCGTTGCTATCGATGACCCGATGAATATTACAATTGAAGATGAGTTGCAGTTCCAGACCGGATACCAGGTATCCCTGATGCTTGCGACACACTCGTCAATTGTCGACGCAATCAGAGTTAATTATGGTAAAGAGAGTGCTAACAAGGCAGCTGAGGAACTTGGTGCAAGTTTCGAGCAGGATAGCCTTGATGATAATTCAGAACTCTCTGAAGCAGTTAACAGTGCGCCGGTTGTTAAGCTCGTTAACTCCATGATCGATTACGCGATCAGATCAGGCTCATCAGATATTCATATTGAGCCTCTTGAAGACCGAGTAAGAGTCCGTATCCGTATCGACGGTGTCATGCAGGAAGTTATGAGCAACCCTATTTCCGCAAAAGACGCCATTACAACAAGAATTAAGATCCTTGGCGGTATGAACATTGCAGAGAAGCGTATCCCGCAGGACGGCCGTATCACAACGGTAATCAACGGTGAGCCGGTCGACATGCGTGTATCCATTCTTCCTTGCGTTACAGGTGAAAAGACGGTTATCCGTATCCTTGCCAAGAACGATGCAAATCTTAACAGATCATATCTTGGTATCAGCGCACGTAACAATGAAATGATCGACAGAATGATCAAGATTCCGCAGGGAATCATCCTTATTTCAGGTCCTACCGGTTCTGGTAAGACAACCACGCTTTATACTCTGCTTTCAGAGAAAAACACAGACGAAGTTAATATCATCACAATTGAAGACCCGGTAGAAATTAAGATCCCCGGATTGAACCAGGTACAGGTTAACGCAAAGGCGGGTATGACATTCGCCAGCGGTCTCAGATCAGTTTTGCGTCAGGACCCTGATATCTGTCTCGTCGGTGAGATCCGTGACGGTGAGACTGCTGAGATCGCTATGAGAGCTGCAATCACCGGACACTTGGTTTTCAGTACTATCCATACAAACGATGCGGTTTCTTCAATTAACCGTCTTATCGATATGGGCCTCGAACCATACATGGTTTCATCAGCCTTGGTCGGCGTTATCTCCCAGCGTCTCGTCCGCCGTATCTGCACAAACTGCAGAGAATCCTACGATCCGGATGAGTATGACAGACAGTTCCTCAGACTTGATGCCGGTCAGAAGTTATATCGTGGTAAGGGATGCACGGAATGCAACGAAAAGGGATATAAGGGACGTATTGCTATTCACGAGATTGTAACTATTACAAGAAAAATGAAGACTTTGCTTGAGAAGAGAGCAAGCGAAGATGAAATGCGCGTACTTGCTGTCGAAGAAGGAACACAGATGCTCCAGGATTCGGCAAGAGACCTCGTACTCGAAGGTATTACGACGGTCGACGAGCTTAACAGAGTTGCTTACACGATTGACTGATAAGGAGGTTTTTTAACGTGGAAGGATTTAGTTTATCGATTGAATCAATCTTGGCTGAATCGGTAAAAATGGGGGCATCCGATACCCATATTACTGTAGGATTGCCGCCGATGATTCGTGTAGACGGTATGTTGATGCCGTTGGGAAATCAGCCGCTTACAGCTGCAGATACCGAGTATCTTTGCAAGTCAATGATCGACAAGTCAAGACAGCAGTATCTGAACGAGAGAGGTGAGATCGACTTCTCTTACATTGTTGAGAACTACAGCCGTTTCAGATGTAATGTCTTCAAGCAGCGTGGTACTTATGCACTTGCTGCAAGAACGATTACAAATGAGATTCCTACATGCGAGCAGCTCGGTCTGCCGAACGTATTTAAGGAATTGGTTATGAAACCTCGTGGACTCATCCTTGTTACAGGTCCTACGGGTTCAGGTAAGTCAACAACACTTGCTGCCATGATCGGTCACGTTAACATGACAAAGAAGTGTCATATCCTTACATTGGAGGAGCCTATCGAGTATCTCCACATGCATGGTGAGGCTATGATCAACCAGAGAGAGGTTCACGAGGATACACTCTCATTCGCTAACGCACTCAGAGCTGCTCTTCGTGAGGACCCTGATATCATCCTCGTCGGAGAGATGCGTGACCTCGATACCATCAGTACTGCTATCACAGCAGCCGAGACGGGACACCTCGTTCTCTCCACACTCCATACGTCATCATCAGCTGATACTGTTAACCGTATCATCGACGTATATCCTCCGCACCAGCAGGATCAGATCAGAGTTCAGCTTGCTACGGTTCTTGTCGCAGTTATCTGCCAGACACTCGTTCAGAGAATCGGCGGCGGAAGATGTGCTGCATTTGAGATCATGATTGCAAATGACGCTATCAGAAATAATATCCGTGAAGGTAAGACGTATCAGATAGACAGTGCTATCGCTACCAGCCTTCAGCAGGGAATGTGCCCTCTTGATTTCTATCTCGCTGAGCTTGTTAAGCGAAATATGATCACAAGAGATACTGCACTCCAGAGATGCAGAATCCCTGAAGATCTTAAGCGCTTTATTAACAACGCAGGTCAGACACAGAGCCCGTTGTTCGGTGACTTGGAGTTTGCCTGAGTCAAGCTTAATTATTGAAAATCTTAATAAGGAGGGAAATATCAGATGGCTAATTTCAGATATCAGATTATCGATTCCAAAGGTAAAATGTCTGAAGGCATCATAGAAGCTGCAACCATCGGAGAAGCATCGAGAAAACTTAAGCAAGATGGCAAATACATTGCATCCTTATCTTTGGATAAGGGTAAAGGTATTGCCAACATGGAGATCGGAAGTCCGAAGCTCAAGACAAAGGACCTCGTTATCATTTCCAGACAGCTTGCTTCACTTTTGTCGGCAGGTATTACTGTTGTAAGATCTCTCGATATGTTGTATCAGCAGCTTGAATCAAAGAAGGCTAAGAAGTGCATAGGTGAAATCTATGAATCCGTTCAGAGCGGCCGCTCACTTTCTGAAGCTTTCGCAGAACAGAGGGGCGTTGTTCCTAACATCATGATCAGTATGATCTCAGCAGGTGAGGAATCAGGACGTCTTGATGAGATCATGGAGAGACTTGCAGACCACTTTGCAAAAGATGCAAAGCTCAAGAACAAGATCTCCTCAGCAATGGTTTACCCTAAGATCCTTGCTGCACTTACCGCTGTAATCAGTATCGGTCTCTTGACATTCCTTGTCCCGAAGATCGGTGATACTATCAAAGAAATCGGTGGTGACTTGCCCGGTCTTACAAAATTCCTTTTGAACCTTTCAGCTTCAATCGTTCATTACTGGTATATCTATTTAGCAGTTATCGGACTTATAGTTTATGGATTTAAACTCTGGAAGAGTTCTGATAAGGGTTCGGAAATATGGTCTAAGATCATGCTTAAGGCTCCTATCATAGGCAAATCCACAAGAATGAACGCTTCTGCAAGATTTACCAGAACAGTATCCACACTTCTTAAGTCAGGTATTTCAGTACTTCAGGCAGTTGAAATCACCGAAAAGTCTCTTGACAACGTCATTTTGATGAAGAAGTTGGCTGAAGCACGTGTTGAGATCAGAAAGGGTTCATCTCTTTCCAGATCCATCCGAGATATTACTGAATTCCCTCCGATGATCTACGCAATGGTTGCCATCGGTGAGGAGTCTGGTACGTTGGACATGATCCTTGAGAAGGCGGCAGATTACTTCGAAGACGAAGCAGATGCAGCAACGCAGAAGATGGTAACGGCCTTAGAGCCTGTCATGATCATCATCATGGCTATCATCGTAGGTACTGTAGTTGCCGGTATCGGTATGCCGATCTTCACAATGGCTTCGTTTCTTTTACCCGGTTAAGATTGAAAGGAGAGAATAAATGGATTTTTCATTAGGAAAAAGCGGAAACGAACTGGTAATCGATTGCTCCAGTTCAGATCTTAAGTTAGTTGTCGGGAACTACAATTCCAAGACAGGTAATATCTCAATTGAGAAGATGGGCATCGTTCCTCTTGAAGGTGATGCTATCAACGACGGTGCAGTATCAGATTCCTTCGGTATCGTAATGGCACTTAAGCATGCTATTGCAAGACTTGATATTAGAATGAAGAGCTGCATCATCACAACTGAAGGTGCTTTTGTTCACACAAGAGATCTTGAGCTTCCTGTTGTTAAGGAAGATCAGCTCAAGGATATGGTTAAGTACGAGATCTTAGGCCAGGGTTCCAACAGAGATATGTCTATTGACTACCTTGTATATGGAACAACTAAAGATGCAGAGACAAATGCAGACAAGCTTCAGGTTAGAGCTACAGCAATCCCTACAGATGTAATCAAAGATTATCGTGAATTCCTTAAAAATATGGATCTCACACCTGTTGCACTCGACGTTAACCCCAACGCTGTCAGAAAGCTCTTTGAAAACGGAATCATTAACGGAAACGTAAACATCAGACAGTCTACGATCCTCCTTATTGAACTTTCCAGCAAGACTACAACAGTCACAGTTATGGATAAGGGTTTCCCGGTTCTTTCAAGAAGACTCCAGTTCGGACACGCCAACATCAGACAGGTTGCTGATTCTGTTAAGAAACTTCAGAGTGGCAGCCAGCAGTCATCTTTGGCTAGAAGACTTAACATCACAACATCCGAAGCAGAAGCAGGAGTTCCTGTTGAGGATATCGATGTTTGGAACGAGACAGTTGCAGAGACACCCGCTCTCCAGAGTGCTGTAAACGCATACTTCAAGAGCCTTGTAGATGCAGTTTCCCGTACAGCTCAGTTCTCTATTGCCAAGTATCATATCGATGCTATCAGCACATGCTTCCTCTATGGTTCAGGTGCTGGATATAAGAAGATTGACAAGGAACTTGCCCGTCAGCTTGGTACTCAGGTAGAGATCCTCAAGGCGCTCAGCACAGTAAGCGGCCCTAAGGATTTCGAGATCGGTAAGTTCATAAATTGTTGCGGCGCTTTGATCCGTCACGATTAAGGAGGGGTAAACTTTATGGCTAAGGCTAATGGAATCAGCAAAAAATTATTAGCAAAGAAAGATGTAAACTTCTTTGCTGAATTTACAGCCAATGCAGCAAAGGCCGCAAGAATGTTAGGCTACGGTGTTGCTGTTGGTGTTTTGGTAGTATTTGTTGTCCTTACATTTATCGTAGCTTTCTTTATCAGAAATACGATCATCAAGGGCCAGATCAGAGAAATGGAGAACCTTCTCGCAAGTCCTGAGTATGCTACTCTTGAGCAGGACTACGCAGTTCTTACTGAACAGTTGAACGAGATGACAAACTATTACTTCGCACTTTCACAGATGCGTAAGAATGTTGACCAGATCGATGCTGCTCCTACAGATCTGCCGGATGTTATTGCTAAGTGCATCCCAAGTGATACTTATGTAAGTAGTTATGAGATTACTAATTCCTCATTGGCTTTATCAGGCAATACATTTACATACTACAGCCCTGTAGATATGGTTAACATGTTAAATGATAAGGGCGTCTTTGCATCAAGAGCAACTATTGTTATTTCAAGAGCAGATTCTGATACAGAATTGACTGTAGAACAGATTACTTCAGGCGAAAGCAATGGCGAAGTCCTTAATAATTATTACACCTTCTCTGTCAACGGATTATTAGTTGGTAATGTCCATATCTCCGTAAGCCGTTACGTAGATAATGCCGAGGCAGCAACAGTCCTTGGTGGTGTTGATACCATCGATGTAAGAGCAGGCGATTCTTACACAGTTAATGGTATTACCAATTTCACCTATGCAGGCGTTTCTTATACTCTTAGCAGAGTAATGGTAGATGGTGTTCAGGTAGAAGAAGGCAGCTTCAGTGAGATTCTGGCTGCTGATCAATTTGTTGACGTAGGTCGCGGTAATACCGATATCAAGTTGTATTACGTACCTGTGACTGCCGAAGCAGAGTCTGAAGGCTGATCTTAGGGGAGGTAATAATAATGAATAATCTTACAGCTAGAGAAAAAGGTTTTATGTACGTAATCACACTGTTGATTATCGTTGTTCTCGGATATTTCTTCGGAATCAGAACACTTAACAACAAGTATGATGAATACAGAGCAGAATTACAGTCATTGCAGGAGAGAAAAGCTTATCTTGATCAGTTAAGAGAAAACAATGCCAGCATGGCTTCTGAGATTGAGATCCTTAAGTCTTCCTGCTCTGAAATCGAATTATCATTCATCGACAGATTGGAAACAGAGTGTATTGAACAGTATGTTCTTAAGACATTTGAGACTGCAGGTTGTCCTTTCCTTACTGATATTTCTTCCGGTGAAATTGGAATGGCTTCAGTAACATATCCTGACGGAACAACTTGTCCCGATAATGTTGTTTGTATGCAGATCGCTGTTTCATATACATCTACAGATGGTTATACAGTTACTCAGTACAACCGTACACCTGACTTCACAGTTGGTGCTGAAAAAAATGCTGATGAAGCAATTGCAGAACTGAGTGGGCAGATGGGTACAGGAGATTATGCAAAGAGAAAGGGCTATGATGAATTCATTGCTGCTCTTAAGAAGATCAATGCTGAGAATCCTTCTTGCATTAAGGTAGGCGGGTTAACTGCTTCTGAGAATAATGGCTACATGACATTGACAGCTACAATCAACTTCTATGGAACCAGTCTCAGAAACAGAATCTCTGTTGATGACAGCAAAGCTCCTTACACATATTGGTGTGGTAATACTAATGTTGATACTAAGGGCGGCTTTATCGGATTCCCTTATGTTTGCGACAATGAGAAGAGCCTCTGGTATGGTGTTGTAAACATGAATCTCGAACCTACTGCAAATAAGCCTTTCGCTCCATATTGGGCAAATACTTTGTTCAAGACACAGCTTGGTGAAGCTAATGATGATATCAGAGAGCTTATCGGTTTCGGATCTGCTCCTGAAGAGCCTGTAGCTACACCTACGCCGGCTGCAACATGATGAAAAAACAAATTGTGGCAGAATTTTGAAAAAATTTGAAAAAAGTGTTGCAATTTAAATCTGAGTGTGTATAATAAGGCTACAAACTCAAAAACTTACAGGAGGAATCTAAAATGAAGAAGATTCAGAAGTCAAAGAAGGGTTTCACCCTCGTAGAAATGGTACTCGTTATTGCTATCATCGTTATCCTTGCAGCAGTTCTCATCATCGGTATCACAAAGTACCTCAATGGTGCAAACGCAGCTACAAAGTCAATCAGCATGCATCAGTCTGCTATCGATGACGTTGTTGATCAGGTTAACACAAAGGTTCCTGGCGTTTTCGTAAGCTAATAACCAGTATAAAAAAATTAAGAGCGGAGAACTTAGTTCTCCGCTTTTTTTTTGCGTTCAAAACTATCCACATTTTTGTCACATTCTAAGAAAAAGCGTAAAACCGGGAAATAGGAAACTGGAAAGAGCGGATCGCTAATAATATAATAAAAACAATATTTTAGAAGTGTTTACGGCCGGAAAATAATACAAAGAGACAAATGTTAACAAAATGTTGCAAATTTTAACAAAATATTAATTAAACAGTTGAAATTTGAAAAGAAGAAAGTATAATAACAATAGATGAATACCATAATTTATACCTTTTAAGAGCAGGAGGGTATTATGCGAAAGATAAATAAGGATTGCAAGTCCAAAGGAGCTTTTACGCTTTTGGAAATGGTTATAGTAATTGCAATTATCGTAATTCTTGCTTCAGTCTTAATATTCAATATTAACAAGATTATTAATGCTGCAAACGATGCTGATGATGCTGTAGCTGATGCTTCTGATAAACTTGGTGATAGAATCGATGCCAGCGAGAGTTTGCTTGCAAAGTATAGTTTTTGAGGTGAATATCTATGAAGAAATTTATTAAGAAAAATAACCGAAAAGGTTTTACCCTCGTTGAGACATTATTGGCTATATTCATTCTTATTGTTGTTTCTACCATGTTAATCAATGGCTTTATTGCAACAATGGCATATTCATATCAGACTTCTGTTTACAGTAAGTCAGCCGGTACAAATTATAAGGCTTGCATGAATCAGATTGGTGTCTGGAGCCATTATGATAATAAGGGTGATGATGGCAGAGAATCTCATGGTTATAATTATATGACCGGTGCAAATAACACTACAGTTAATAACCATACATTAAAATTCCAAGGCTCTACAACGAATTCATTCGAGAGTTTGTATGTAGCTGTCGAGCAGAATACAGGTTTAGGCTACACTGTACCGGGTACGCTTAGCTACAACTCTGATCAATATGCTCCCAAAGCTAATGCTTATGCTGATAACCGCACAACATTCCTGTATTATCCTGAATATTGTGCAGATGACGAGGGTAATCACATTGGTGAGATCGTTGTAATGTATAAACAGTCATCAAATGAGTATTACTGGGTAATTGATAACGGCAGTAAGAATCTTGCCGGTGCAGTAAGGGTAAGCAACACAGCAATTCATTCTACTTGATTTGAAATTGTAATTGCGGAGGAATATACATATGCGTAAACAGACAAAGAATAAAAAGGGTTTTTCCCTTGTTGAAATGGTATTGGCAATTGCAATTATCGTATTGATAGGCGGTGTTATTGCAGGTATCTGTGCATCTATCTCAAATTCATTTATTACAACATATAATATTGATGATTCATCAGATTATGCGATGCTCTATGCCAGAGGTTTTGAGAACTCATTCCTTGCCTATTCCCAGGCTAAAAACCAGTCGAAGGGTGATGCATATACTTGGTATATTAAGGATGCACAGGGATTATCAAATACAGTTCCTACACTTACGGTTGTCACTGGTGGCGGTGATGAAGCAGTTTTTAATCCTCAGTTCTTGGGAAAAGATGATCCTTCCGGAAAATCAAAGTGGAATGTATCCATGTTCTATAAGTATGAACCAGGCACAACATGTGTTTTGTACCGTATATTCATTAAAGACAATTATGATAATGGTGTAATTACAAGATATGACGGCAGTTTCTGGCTTCCCCGTCTTGAAGATTGTGCAAAGTATGATGGTGTAGGATCAGGCAGAACAGTCGATAATTCCGGTGGAAGTATTCTTGAAGCAACTACTATGAAGGATAAATATGGTTATACCGATGAGGATATTGCACAGATTCAAGGTGGCTTTGATCCCACATATACTGATTCGATTACATTCGTTTGGGGCTGATCAGTCATATAATTAAGATTAATGGCGGGGTGTTACTTCAAGTAACACCCCATTAATTTTCAAGCAGATACTATGTAGTAAACACTTAATTTATAAAGGTTGGATAGTTATCTGTTTTTTTGATAGAATTTCGGAAAAACAATAGGGAAGTAAAATATGAAGATTAAGGTTGGTCTGGATATTGGCGGAAGCACGACGAAGATCGTAGGCATGCAGGACGGCAAGATCATTGCCAGAGAAATCGTTAGAGCTGCAGATCCTGTTACATCTGCATTTGGCGCAGTAGGAAAGCTAATTAATGATCATTCCATTTCGGTTAATGATATCGAGCAGATCAATATAACTGGTGTTGGCTCGGGATATCCGCAGGCACCTATTTTCGGAATAAAGACGGTTGTTGTTGAAGAGTTCAAGGCCACTGGTCTTGGTGGTCTTTATCTTTCAGGATTAGAGCATGCCGTTGTAGTAAGCATGGGAACAGGTACGGCTTATCTTGAAGCAACCAAGAACAACGTAAGACACATTATCGGTTCCGGTGTCGGCGGCGGAACTCTTGTCGGTCTTGGAATGGCTCTGACAGGAACATCAGATGCGGTTAAGCTCTCGGATATGGCAACTTCAGGCGATATCTTAAAATGCGATCTTACCATTGGCGATATTACAAAGAATGGCGTAACAGGACTTCCTATGAATGTTACGGCATCGAATTTCGGTAAGGCAGCCGATGATCTTTCCAGAGAAGATAAGATGGCGGGAGTATTCAATCTCGTATATCAGGCTGTCGGTACGGTAGCCGTTATGGCATCAAGACAGTGCAATCTGAAAGACATTGTTTTCACCGGCCAGCTGACAGATCTTAAGGAATGCCAGCAGTATCTGCTACCATTTGAAGACCTCTACGGAGTTAACATGATCATTCCTGAAGATGCCGTATTTGCAACGGCTCTCGGAAGCTGTCTTGCAGAAGGGCAGGCCGATAAGTGAGCGCTAAGAAAACAATGGCAAAGGACCGTGCCTGGGAGCTCGATTTCTTAAGAGGTATCGCTCTTATCATGATGCTCTTCATGCATATGTCATGGGATGTCAGATATGAATTCGGAGCAGATATCTTTTCGTATCTCGAAAAAGACTGGTTCTGGTCTTTTGTTCATCCGATAATTGTTGTTTTGTTTGTCAGTGTATCAGGAATCTGCTGCACGCTGTCACGCAATAATGTTAGGAGAGGCTTGAAGCTTCTTGGAGCGTCTCTTGTACTGACTCTCGTTACATTCCTCATAACGAAGTTTGCCGGCATCGAGTGTCTCATTATCTTTAATGTACTTGCTGTGCTTACATGCGGCGTATTTCTTTATGCCCTTATTTCTTTCATTGAAAAGAAGACGAAGGCAAAAGCTAATGCAGTTAATCTGATAATGGGCCTTGTTGGTCTTTATATTGTTATCTGTGGCTGTAATATCGGTTATATGGATTATTGTACTGATAATCTTTTGTTCCTTCCCATAGGATTTGAGATATCGGGCTCTCCGTGGATGGCAGATTACATGCCGCTTTTCCCTTGGCTTGGAGTATTCCTTATCGGATGCGTTATCGGAAGGATCTGCTATAAGGATAAGAAGACTTTGTTTGCCGGAAGAGGAAAGGTCATGAAGGCTATAGCAAGACCTGTAGAATTCATCGGAAGACATTCACTCATAATCTATCTTGTTCATCAGCCGCTCGTATATGCGATCTTATTCCTGATCTTCATGTTGATCAACGGCGTGCAATGAAGATACAGAACAAGGGAAAGAAAAGAACGGCGCTCAGGATAACGGCGATCGTTATATTACCTGTACTTTGTGTAGCTGCAGTTTTTTGCAACTCGTTTATTCCGCGAAGTGTTGCTGATTACTATTGCACGAATATCTTTCCTTATCTTTCCAAACCGATGCAGAGCATCAATATGTTTTTCCATTATTCGCTCACGGAGAATTTTGTTGTTGTCTTAGCGCCTCTGCTTGTTATCGGACTTGTGGTATGGTGCGTATTCCTTGTAAAGAGATTCATGAGTCACGGTGCCCTCACATATCTTTATAAATCATTCAGGAACCTTTTCGTACTGATACTTATCGGTGCCATAATCTTTCAGGCAATGCACGGGTTCAACTACAAGAGAACGCATGTGGCAAAAGCCATGACGCTTACGGAAGAAGAACTGACTTTTGAAGATTATTGCGCTGCACTTAAATGGGCATACATGGGCATGATCGAAGCCAGGAGCCACTTGGGTGAAGACTATAACGGAGTCGCCCACATGGATGAGAGTTTTGAGAATTCGGCTTTGTATGCATGCTCGCTTCTTGATGCTTTCAGTGAGGAATACAATGTTCCGCTCAGTGAGAATTATGTGCGTGCAAAGCCCGTGTCGATGAGCCACTATTGGAGCTATACGCATATTGTCGGGATGTACGATCCGTTCCTTGCAGAAGTTAACGTTAATACCGATTACATGAGCATTAATGAATTCCCGATCACATTATGTCACGAGCTCTGCCATGCAAAAGGCTATGCGAGCGAGACGGATTGTAATACACTGGCGACCCTTGCATGCTGTTCGGCTTCAAGAGCAGATTTCAGATATGCGGGATATTATGAGATATTCTGGAATCTTTATTACGTCGCCGACGATATAGCTGAAGCAACAGGCGAAGTTGTTCCTGAGTTCCCCGTTACTTCCGAGATGACTCCCGTATACAGGGACATGAGAGCTTCACATATCTATTGGAGACAGATCGATAATGAAGTAGACAGGATCAAGGAGATCCTCGGTATCGATATCACTGAAGCAAGTGATGTGGTAAACGATACATTCCTTAAAACTAACGGAGAGTCAGGTGTGGAATCTTACCATGTACCTGACAGTGTCTATGTAAGATTCTATCTGACTTATGCAGGAGCAGAAGATGCTTGAAGTAATACTCAAAGGTCACGATAAGTTTTATCTTGTATCTGACGTGGTCAGAATGTTTTGCGGTGTCCCGGAAGAACTGAAAGATGAGTGCAAAGTCATAGCTCCCGAAGGTCCTGACATAACACTTGTTAACGAGCTTTTTCCTGACGGCCGCTCGGTTACTCATTTTAATGGCAGAGACTATGAATTTGAAGGTGAATTGCTTGAGCCCGGCCGCGAGATAAGAAGATCTCTTTACATGGCTCTTTCAGATATCACATTGAAAAACATGCCCTGGGGTTGTCTTACCGGAATAAGACCTACACTTGTAGCATGGGAAGAAGACAGTGCCGAAGATCTCATGACAAAGTATTTTGTAAGATCCGATAAGGCAAAGCTTGCATATGAGACTTCAAGAGAAGAACAGCGGTTATTATCCAAAGTACCTGAGAACAGTCTGGGCGTTTATGTCGGAGTGCCTTTCTGTCCTTCAAGATGCGAATACTGTTCATTCATTTCCTCAGATATTTCCTGTCACATGGACAGGCTTGTTAATTACGAAGCAGCTCTTGAGCGCGAGATAAAGCTGATGGCACCTTCGATCACCAGACCGCTTTCTTCATTATATGTCGGAGGCGGTACGCCTACGGTTTTCGAAGAGCGGGAATTTGCCGCGCTGCTTGATGCGATCTATTCAAATCTCAAGATCACTCCTGATTGCGAAGTGACTGTTGAAGCAGGAAGACCTGATACGATAACTAAGGGAAAACTTGAAGCCATGAGAGATCACGGCATCACCAGGATATGTATAAATCCTCAGACGATGAAGTCAGAGACGCTTTTAAGACTCGGAAGAAAACATACTGCAGAAGATACTGTCAGGGTATTTAGGCAGGCGTGTGATATGGGATTTGATCTGATCAACATGGATCTTATTGCAGGGCTTCCTTATGAGAATGCCGAAGAACATGTTAATTCGACAAAGAGACTGATCGAACTTTCTCCTGCAAACATTACTGTCCACACTCTTTATAAGAAGAGAAGAGCTGCCATGAGCCGCGAGAAAGTAATGGACTATGAAAAGAGCAGGGGAGAATTAGATGCGTGTGTAGCAGAGAGTTATAGGTTGCTGCAGGAAGCAGGATACAGACCTTATTATATGTACCGCCAGAAAGACACGGGTCACGGCCTTGAGAATACAGGTTTTGCAAAAGGCGATACAGGAAGCATCTATAATGTTGCCATGATGAGCGACTGCAGGGACGTGCTGTCCTTCGGTGCAGGCGGTATGAGCAAGAGATGCTTTAAGCAGGAAGGTGAACTCTATAAGCACAGGGTGGAGAGATGTCCCACAATTAAGGATGCTTTGACTTATATTGAGAGAGTAGACGAGATGGCCGAAAAGAAGATCGAATTCTTTTCGATGTGATGACAAGGAGAGATCTGTATGGGAAAAACAGTCAAACTCAAAGTCATGGGACTTTTGTATCTGGTTATCGTATTATTCGGCGCTGCCATTGCATTGTTCTTCCACAGGTTATTCAGATACAACCTTCTTATCGCGTTTGCTGTCGTTCTGGTGGCATCGCTTCCGGTAACTTATGTAGTGTTCAAGATCATGATAAGCAAAGAAAAGAACAAGCCTTACGGCAAGGTCTATTCTGAGTTTAGAAAAGAATTATTTACGAATGGTTATACGGAGAAGTTTTTCGAGCTTTCCAATCAGGCGATAAATGCATATAAAAACGGAGAGAAGATAGATCAGGTATATCTCAGGGAATTTGTACTCTTTACTGTTGATTACTATAACGCGATGAAAAAATATGATAAGTCACTTGAGCTAATTAAGCTGCTCGACGAAAACAGCTTTACCGGCAAGAGCACCATTTATATCGATCATGGGTTGTCTGCTTTGACTTACTATGGCAGCCTTATGGAAATCTGCCGCGGCTTAAATGATAAAGGCAGCGCCATAAATCTTTTAGAGCGTGCCAAGCCCATAATGGAAATGAATCACAAGTATGAAGTGTTTAATATGTACGTAGATAACATCTACTATATTTACTACATGCTCATCGAAAACTACGAACGCGCCGGAGAGTATGCTGATAAGCTTGCATCGTATACTTCACCTGACTCTGCCAGATTCTTTACCAGATATATTGTCGAAGCCGAGTATAAACTTCATCAGGGCAAAAGACAGGAAGCGATCGAGGCATATAAAAAGATGAAATCCATCATCGAAGGTGAACAAAAGAATATATACGAATTCTATTATTCGGTGTATGCAGATCGATTAGGGATCAAGTCGGAGCTGTAACATAGAATGAAAAAACGATCGGTCATAAAGCCGATCGTTTTTCGTTCTGGTCGAGGTGACAGGATTCGAACCTGCGACCCCATGCTCCCAAAGCACGTACGCTACCAACTGCGCTACACCTCGATGCCGACGACGGTAATTATATATGTTTTGATTATTATCTGCAAATAAAAAACCTGCACCATATGATGCAGGTCTTAAATCTTGTCTTAACCGAAGCTATTACTTAACGATCTTGATCTTGTCGCCGATAACGGGAATCGTGAAGTACTGAGTCTTAGCTGCAGCGATGATGCCCATAATAGCGCAGATGACGCCGCAAACCCAGCCGACGAAGGGAATGCACTCCATGATGGAGATGATGATTCCATTGTTAACGTGACTTCTTACGAAAGGTGATGTCTTTTCAGGTGAGATCAAAAGACCCAAGAGCCAAAGGATACCTACATAAGAGAGGATAGAGAACAACTTAGCGTTAGAGGGAAGCTGCTCAGAGACGTTCTGATTTTCTGACATACAGATTGCTCCTTTACTTATTTGAGATAAAATTATATTAACATAGTTGAATTGATATAGGGAGAATGCAAATTGATTAAAGTTACCAGCTATAAAAGCGACAATATACATACATACGGGCTTGGCGCGACGGTTGCTATGGAGTATCTTCTCAAAAACCGTGATGCCGTAAAAGGAATGATCCTTCATCCGGGATTCAGATCTGAAGAGACTATTGAGAAGATAAAGGACATCTGTGGAAACGATATTCCCGTATCCACAGAAGAAAAGCCGTTTAACATCCTCTCAAAAAAGGATAACTGCTTCGTTATCTGCGTTATCGAAAAAAAGAAGGCCAGGCTTAACGACGGCAACCACATGGTCCTGGTTAATCCTTCCAACTGCGGTAACCTCGGCACGATCGTAAGGAGCTGCCTGGGTTTTGGCGTAAAGGATATTGCGATAGTGGGAAAGACTGCAGCAGATCCGTTTGACCCGAAGACGATCAGGGCGTCCATGGGGGCATGCGCAAGCGTGAGGATCGAAGTTTTCGACGAGTTTTCAGAATATGCTAAAAGATTTCCTTCGAACAACCTTTATCCGTTCATGCTCGACGGCAGCACTAAACTTCAGGAAACCACGATAAATAAGCCGTTTTCACTGATCATGGGTAATGAGGCGACAGGACTTGATCCGTCATTTCAGAAGATAGGACAGCCCATAAGAATTGAGCATACTTCGAATATCGACAGCTTAAATATTACAATTGCCGCAAGTATCGGACTTTATGAAGCAACAAAGACTTGCTAATAAAAATATATCGTGATACAATTCTTCGGTAATTTGAAGATATAACTCTAAAAAGGAGAAAAAAGATGCCTAATATTAAATCAGCTATCAAGCGTGTAAGCGTTTCCGAGAAGAAGGCTGCTGCCAATAAGAGCAAGAAGAGTGCTATCCGCACAACTGTTAAGAAGGCAAAGGCTGATATCGCTAACGGCGAGAATCTTGATGCTACAATCAAGTCTACACAGAAGGCATTGGACCAGGCTGCTGCTAAGGGCCACATGAGCAAGAACGCAGCTTCCAGAACAAAGTCCAGACTTGCTAAGGCTGCTAACGCTGCCAAGGCTTAATTGACCTAACTAAGAGAATAATTGAGCCGTCTGTCGGATTTTCCGGCGGACGGCTTTGTTCTGCGTTTATTTTACTATTACGGGGATCGATTCCCATTCTGAAGCGGTGTTCTTACCGTAAAGCTTCCAGCCTAGAGAAGCAGCTCTCATGTCGAGCTCAAATATCTTTTTAAGATCCTCATTTTCCGACTGGAGTTCCAGACAGTCGGAAGGTCTGCTGATAACAGGGATCTTCGCGCATTTACCCATTATCTTAAGACAATACTTACCTTCGGAATTAAAACCCAGTACTCTGATGTAGGGAGGACGCTTTATCTCAAGATAAGATCCGTCCTGGCCTGTCATCAGGCTTGCCAGAGCTCGCTGGATCCTGGAAACCGTATATCTCTTTGTTGATATCTTTTTCTCGAAAACCTTAAGGTCGTGATCGTCATCAGGTATGGTGTCAGGTCTGATATCAGATGCAAAGTTTTTGATATAGCCTGACAAGTCGTCGCTCATGTAAGCGATACTGTCAAGCCCGGAAGCATTTGCCGTAAGCATTGCATTCCTGATGTAGCCAACGTAATCAGGATATCTGAAAACTCCTGAAGAAGCAGATGACAGCATTACGCCGAGCGAACGGTCAGGCATGTGTCCGTTAAGTTTGCCTGCGATGGCTGACTGGCTGAAATGAGGTGCCTCTGATGAGATCACATTGCGGATAGATGTCGCACTCGCAAAGTCCGCACTGATGTCAGAAGAGTGGTAGCCTTCGCCCTCGCGCCTTATCATGATCACGTTGATCCTGTGTTTCTTATCAATTTTCTTAAGTGCCATCAGATAGTCTAAAGCGAGTATGGAATTAGGACTTGAGAGTACCGGATCCAGATCGCCTCCGATACCTTTTTGGGACGCCAGATCCTTTATGGCGGCAGCTCTTGCCTGGGGGAAACTAATCCCCGTGGAAATATATTCATTCAGCTTAGTGTTGAAAACTTCATCATTTGCGAAATCCATATCCGCGAGAGCTTTAAGGATATCGGTATTATCCGTATCAACACCGAAAGCGATGTCGGTTACGACACCCGTGGAGATCAGTTCGGAAACGGCGCCTTCCGCAAATCTCGAAGAGGGTGCACATGAAAAACTGAAGGGGAGTTCGAGAACAACATCCGCGCCGCAAAGAAGAGCCTGTCTGGCACGTACTGCAGGAGGACAGATTGCAGGAAGACCGCGCTGTGTGAAAAAGCCGGACATGACGGGCATAACGATAGCCCTCGGATCATTTACGATCTCACGGGCCTTTCTGATCAGGTATTCGTGACCGTTATGGAATGGATTAAATTCCGCAATTATTCCTATGACCCGCAATTTATGTATATCCTCTGCTTTTGGTATAATCTGTGATTGTAAAGATTATATTTCATAAGGCGGAGTTTATGCAACGCAAGGAGATAGCCGGTGTCGGCATAGGAAAGATCGTAACTGGAGCAATAATAATTGCACTTGCTCTTGGCGTGACAATATTCTATCTGTTTTACACCGGCAGGTTCGGAGGAGGAACAAAGCTCAAGCTCACTTCTCCTACTCATGTCGGTTACGAATACAGCCACCTTGCTGCCGATAACAATATCGTAAGCGATTATCTTTTCGGAAGGACCAAAAAGCTGATCGTTGCAAAGGGCGGTGACGGAATCCTTGCAGCTACTTCATATACGATCGAAGGACGTCTCGTTACCCAGGAAGCTGAAAACTCCGGAATCTACGGTCTGTCAGATCAGGCGCTGCTCCTCAAGTGTTACGTAAGGGCGGGAGACAGGGCAAACGCCGTAGCCCTCAAGGAAGAGGTCGTGAAGCGTTTCAGACTTCCTGACGGAACTTACCGGGCATTTGTTTATTCCGATCCTGCAAGGCTGGAAGATGTCGTCTCCGTATCAGCATCAATGGACTGGCTTGATGCCATGATGGAATACTACGTCTCATACGGAAGCGAAGGCGATTACAAAGAGATCAGGACCATGGTCGGCAATCTTTTCGACAGCGAGGGAAAAGTGGTTACGGAGAAGATATCCGTTGCTAAATATGTTGAATCACTTTATGTCAGCCTTGAAGATACGAGCATCTATGATGAAGATGACGAAGGCTCAATGGAGCAGCTCTACGGAACCCTCACGGGAGACTCCGACAGCCTTGAGGTCGAGAACAATGAGATTTCCGAAGAGGTTGAAGGCGTGCTGCTTTCAAACATCAATCTCAGACTGATACGTGACCTCGAAAACAACGGCCTTATCGCTGCAGGTGCCTACGAAAAGGCACTCGAAGCGGTAAAGAACGGATTTACCGGTGCAGGATATTCATTTTATGCATATGCTACGGCAGGCGCCATGGACTGCGGTGCTTATCTTTACAGCGGTCAGAGCACCGGAACCATAGACATCGCTCAGAATGTTAAGACGATGAGGAACCTTGCAGAAGTCGGAGAGCTAGACAGCAGTTCATATGCCGAGTTCAAGGGACAGGTCATGAATACCGGAAGGATCTACACGGAGTTCGTCCTCTTGACAGGCAATTACTCCGGAAGAGAAGCGGTGAGCGCTTATTCCGACGGGCTCATGATCGCTTACTATCAGGGCGATACGGACCTTTATAACAAGCTCTCGGATACCCTCGGCAAAAGGGTTGCGACCAAATCGTCGAGCCCTGCCATTTACATGATATTCAGGGAAGAAAACGACAGATATGTCTTCTATGCAAGGGAGAATCTGAGCGCACGTCTCGCTACCTCGTAAATACCATATTTCTTATTTGAAATAGTATAGGTTTACGAGTATACTTTTGACGACTAAAAATTCCAAAAGGAGATTAATATATATGGCATTTATTGATGACATCATGGCCAGAGCAAAAGCTGACAAGAAGACCATCGTTCTTCCTGAGTCCATGGACAAGAGAACATTCGAGGCTGCCGAGAAGATCCTTAAGGCAGACATGGCTAACCTCATCATCATCGGTACACCCGACGAGATCGCTAAGAATTCCGAAGGTTTTGACATTACAGGCGCAACACTTGTTGATCCTTTCAACGATCCCAACAAGCAGAAATATATCGATAAGTTCGTTGAGCTCCGCGGTGTAGACACCATGGTAGCTGCTGCTAAGAAGAAGGCAGAGAAGAAGGGCCTTTCCGAGGAAGAGACAAACGCTCTTATCGCTGACGCTCAGAAGAAGGGCATCACACCTGAGAAGGCTGAGGAGAAGATGACCTCCGACTACATGTACTATGCATGTCTCATGTGCAAGTGCGGCGATGCTGACGGTGCTGTTTCCGGTGCATGCCACTCAACAGGTAATACTATTCTTCCTGCACTCCAGCTCCTTAAGACAAAGCCCGGCATCTCTTCAGTATCCGGATTCTTCCTTATGGACGTTCCCAACTGCGACCTTGGTGAGCATGGCCTCTTCATTTTCGCTGACTGCGCAGTTAACACAGACGTAGATTCTGCAAAGCTCGCTGAGATCGCTAAGCTCTCCGCTGAGTCTTTCGAGCAGTTCATCGGCGCACCCGCTAAGGTTGCCATGCTCTCATATTCTTCATACGGTTCAGCAAAGCACGCTGACGTTGATAAGGTTTCCAACGCTGTTAAGATCGCTAAGGAAAAGTATCCTGATCTCGTAGTTGACGGTGAGCTCCAGCTCGACGCAGCTCTCGTTGAAGAGGTTGGTCAGTTGAAGGCCCCCGGATCACCGGTTGCAGGTCACGCTAACACATTGGTATTCCCTTCACTCGAAGCTGGCAACATCGGTTACAAGCTCGTTCAGAGACTTGCAAAGGCACCTGCATACGGACCGGTTCTCCAGGGTCTTGCACTCCCTGTAAACGACCTCTCCAGAGGATGCAACGCTGATGATATCGTCGGAACAGTAGCTATCACAGCAGTTCAGGCTCAGGCACAGGGCTGATTTAATTCGTAAACTTTAAAGACAGGAGTAACAGTCTAATGAAGATTTTAGTTATCAACTGCGGAAGCTCTTCCGCTAAGTTCCAGCTTTTCGACATCGATACAGGTGATGTCCTCGCTAAGGGTAATGCTGAGAGAATCGGAATCGACGGCAAGCTCACATACAAGCCTACAGGCAAGGATGAGTTCGTTTCAACAGAACCCATGCCTGACCACAAGGTTGCTGTAAGAATGATCCTCGACGCTCTCGTTGACAAGGATCACGGCGTTATCGCTGACGTTTCTGAGATCGCAGCAGTAGGTCACAGAGTCCTCCACGGCGGTAAGTACTACAGCGAATCAGTTATCGTTAATGACGACGTTAAGAAAGTTATCAGAGATTGCTTCCCCCTGGGACCTCTCCACAATCCTGCAAACCTCATTGGTATTGAAGCATGCGAAGATGTTCTTCCTGCAGGCACACCCCAGGTTGCAGTATTCGATACAGCATTCCATCAGACAATGCCCGCAAAGGCTTACACATATGCTCTCCCTTATGAGATCTCTGAGAAGTATGACATCCGCCGTTACGGTTTCCATGGTACATCTCACCGTTATGTAAGCCACAGAGTTGCTGATTTCCTCGGCAAGAAGTATGAGGATCTTAAGATCATCACATGCCACCTCGGAAACGGTTCTTCTTTTGCAGCTGTTAAGGACGGCAAGTGCCAGGATACATCAATGGGTCTTACACCTCTTGCAGGTATCTGCATGGGTACAAGAACAGGTGACATCGATCCCGCTATCGTTCCTTTCCTCATGAAGAATGAGAACCTCACACCTGACGAGATGGATACACTCCTCAACAAGAAGAGCGGTGTTCAGGGCGTTTCAGGCGTTTCTTCCGACTTCAGAGATCTTGAGAAGGCAGCTAAGGAAGGCAACGACAGAGCTCAGCTCGCTCTCGACATGTTCGCTTACCAGGGCAAGAAGATCATCGGTTCTTATGCAGCAGCTATGGAAGGCGTTGACGTTATCGTATTCACAGCAGGTATCGGCGAGAACACAGACCACATGAGAAAGGCTATGTGTGAAGGCCTCGAGTTCATGGGCGTTGAGTTCGACGACGAAGCTAACAACGGTCTCCGCGGCAAGGAAGCTATCATTTCCAAGCCCACATCAAAGGTAACAGTTTGCGTTATTCCTACAAATGAGGAACTTGCAATCGCTCAGGAAACAGAGCGTCTCGTAAGATAATTCGGGTGATATAACAAATATCAGATAGGAGGGTGCCAATGGGTACCCTCTTATTATTTGCAGTCGTAATTCGCTTTGTGTTTTCACGGATAGCGTTGCTGAACGGCTATGGAGAGACAATAAATGGGGTGCCTCATTTCTGAGACACCCCGGTGATTTCTGCTTTTGCAAAGGATCAATAATTAATATTGAGACCTTTTCTGATATCTTTGTCGGCACCGAAGATCGTTACCGTGTCACCTTCTTCGAAAAGGAAATCGGCAGGAAATTCAAGTACAACTTCGCCGTTTCTCTTGATCGATAAAACGTTGAGGTGGAGTTTTTTTCTGATTGCAAGTTCAGCGAGGCTCTTGCCGATCCATTCCTTGGGCACCTTGATCTCGAAAATAGAAAATTCACCTGGATAATCAAGATAGTCGACGACTCTTCCGGAACACCAGCGGATTGCCGCCCATTCTGCGAGCTGTTTTTCAGGGAAGACAACTGAATCCGCACCGTTTGCAAGAAGGAATTTCTTCTGGACTGAACGTGCTGCTCTTGCTACGACATACTTTGCACCGCACTCCTTGAGCATTGAAGTGGTCTCAAGTGAAGCTTGGAAATCGTCACCTATGGCAACGAAGCAGACGTCAAAGTTTTCGACGCCTAATGATCTTACGAAAGTCTCGTTTGTAGCGTCGCCGATAAGTGAACTTGTGACCATTCCCAGTACGGGTTCCAGACGCTCTTCGGAAGCATCAACAGCGAGGATCTGGTCGCCGGCCTTGTTGAGCTGGTCTATGAGATGATAGCCGAAACGTCCGATTCCGATTACGAGTATGTTCTTCATGTTGTTTCCTTTCTGCCGGATCAACCGACCGCTATGTTATCCGCCGGGTACTGCCTGTTGCCTGTCGATTTTCTGGTTATTGCAGCGAAGACAAGCGTGAGGCCGCCCACGCGTCCAATGTACATAGAGAATATTAGAATGAACTTGGATATTGTTGAAAGACCTGGAGTGATTCCCATGGACAAACCGACGGTAGCGACGGCGGATGCACTCTCGAATAATGTTTTCATGAACGAAATGTGTTCGATCTTTGAGATGAGCATGGCACTGATGAGCGCGATCATGATATCGAGCATGAATACCGCAATGGCGCCATAGATTGCTTCGGGCTTGATCCTGCGTTTGAAGACAGCAGGTGATTTCTCATGCTTGAATACCGAGACCATGGTAAAGAAAAGTACGGCGATCGTCGTGATCTTCATTCCGCCTGCAGTGGATCCCGGAGCACCGCCTATGAGCATCAGGATGTCTGTAAGGAGTATGCCTGTGCCGGAGAAGGAGTTGTAGTCTGTTGTATTGAAACCTGCAGTTCTCGGAGTGATTGCTTGGAAGAGAGATGCAAGGAATCTGTCACCTAAAGGCAGTCTGCCGTATTCACCGAAGAACAAATAGATCATGGGTACACCGATCAGGAATATCTCCATAACGATGATTATCTTGCTCTGTGTACTGTATCTTGAGAACTTTAATCCGTGTCTTCTGATGTCGAGCCATGTAAGGAATCCCAAACCACCCGTTAAGATCAGGAAGAAAAGCGTGACTACGATAACCGGATTATTTGCATAGGGCATCATTGAAGAGAATTCACCATGAGAACCATTAAGATCAAAGCCGGCATTACAGAATGCCGAAATTGAAGAAAAAACGGAAACCCAGATTCCCTTGAGAATACCATATTCGCTGATGAATACCGGTGACATGGCGACGGCTCCCGCAGCTTCGAAAATAACCGTTCCGATGCAGATGAATCTTGTGTATTTGAGGATCTCGCCGAGGTTAGGCGCGGAGACCGCTTCCTGAAGTGTAGTTCTTGCCTGAAGGCTGATCTTCTTGCCAATGAGCCTTGATAAGATGGTTGTCATGGTAACGACGCCCATACCGCCGATCTGGATCATGAAAAGTATTACTACCTGTCCGAAAATGGACCAGTGTGAAGCTGTATCATAGAGTACAAGTCCGGTAACGCAGCTTGCAGATGTTGCTGTAAAGAATGCGTTGGTAAAGCTTGTCCATTCTCCTGTCCTGGTGGAGATGGGGAGCATGAGAAGCAATGTGCCGGCGAGGATCATCGCGAGGAATCCCAAGAGGATGCTTTGCGAGCCGCTCAGCCTAAATTGTCTTACTTTGTGTTCATTCATAACTGATATTATAACTGACAATAAAAAAATAATTTAACAAATAATATCAGACTTAATTATTTTTTGATTGTATATTGTATTCTTGCGGGTGGGTACCTTTATACTTATAATTAAATAATTATGTCTTTCTTCAGTTATTTGTTTTCATTTTTCATAGAACCCTTGAAACTTCTTTTCGAAGTTGTGTTCTTCTATGCATATAAATTTACCGGCAATGTCGGTGTTTCCATTGTCATAATCAGCCTTGTAATCAATATCCTGGTCTTGCCGCTCTATAAGCGTGCAGATAAGCTCGAGAAAGAGCAGCGCGAGAAGAAAAAGAGCCTGAAGCCATGGGTGGACAAGATCAAGGCCGCATTCAAGGGCGATGAGCGTGTAATGATGCTCCAGGCTTATTACCGCGAGAATGATTACAAAACTACTGGCGTTTTCAAAGAATCCGTCTCACTTTTGCTACAGATCCCTTTTTTCATGGCAGCTTACAGCTTCCTTTCAGAGTTAAAGCTTCTTCAGGGAGTATCATTGGGAACTATATCAGATCTCAGCTCACCTGATGCTCTCATTACGGTCGGTGCAATAAGCATCAACGTGCTGCCGATACTGATGACTCTGATCAACATCATTGCAGGATTCATTTACACGGAAAAGGGAATGATCAAGGATAAGATCAAGCTTATCGCGATCGCTCTCGTATTCCTCGTATTGCTTTATAACTCGCCGGCAGGACTTGTTTTCTACTGGACATTAAACAATGTTTTCTCTTTGGGAAAGAATATCGTTACTCTTGTCTGGAAACCCAAGCCGGAAGCAAAGCTCAAAAAAGAAAATCTGGCTCTGGATAAGAAGAGCGCAAGCGTGTTCATGATCTCTTGTGCCGCTCTTACGGTGCTTACCGGAGTAATGATCCCTTCTGATGTCGTTGTCCAGAATCCTGCCGAGATGACAAATACTTTCAGCACAAATCCCCACAGTCCGCTGCTTTACATACTGAACAGTACGCTTATCGCTGCAGGACTGTTTATGATATGGATCCCCGTATTTGTTTATCTGTCGGGTGAAAAATCAAGGAAGGCGTTCATGTATCTTGTTCCTGCTTTTGCGGCTACGGGCGTGCTCAACTACATCCTTTTCAACAAGAATTTCGGAATGCTTTCAAACAAGCTCATCTACGATTACAACATGTCTTTTGAAGTAAAGGAGATGGTCTTAAATCTTCTGGCAGACATTGCCATAATCGCTGTCGTTATTTTCGTTGCGTTTAAGTTCAAGAAATTCCTTAGGCCATTGATGACGACGGTCCTTCTCGCGGTAATATTCCTGTCGGCTATGAGGCTTATAGCGACGGTAATGTTCTCTGCAAACTTCAATTACCACTACAGCAATACTGCTGAAGAAGTAAGCGTCCCTCTGACAAAAAACGGGCAGAATGTCGTTGTTATCATGATGGATAAGATGAACGGATCTTATATCCCTTATTTGTTTAACGAACGTCCGGATGTTGCCGCACAGTTCGACGGTTTTACTTATTATCCGAATACGGTCTCATTCGGAAAATATACGAACATGGGTGCTTCTGCTTTGTTCGGAGGATACGATTACAGACCGGAAATGATGAATGCAAGATCTGACGATCCTTTAAGGGTTAAACATAATGAAGCTCTTCTGACCATGCCTGTTATTTTTTCAGATAACGGATGGAACGTAACAGTCGGAGATCCTTCTTATGCCAATTACCAGTGGATCGCGGATCTGAGTATCTATGAAGGATACGAAAACATACACGCATACCATATGTCTGGCGTGTTCAATGACAGGGTTCCGATACTTGCTGATGCCGGAGATGAATTGGAGACACGCCTTAACAGAAATCTTTTCTGCTACGGCTTCATGAAGATCCTTCCACAGATCTGCCAGCCTGCTGCTTATACATCAGGTTCATACTGCTATCTGAATTTCAATAACAGTTCTTATCTCGGAAACACTCTGCATGTTCAATACGGAATCCATCAGCAGCACGTACAGGAGCATTCCGTTCTTGAGGCGCTGGTTGATGTTACCAGTATTCAGGAGGATCCGACAAACTGCTTCTTTGTTTTCTCCAACCAGTCCACCCATGATATCAGCCTCTTAAGCGAACCGGATTACACGGTTGTTCCCAATGTTGATAACACGGAATATGATGCTGCGCACATGGACAGATTCACCGTTGACGGTGTCACCATGAACATGGATTCCGATTATCTTACTTATGCGGCTTATGAGAGCAGTATGGAAGCTTGCATTGCTCTCGGAAACTGGTTTGATTATCTGCGCGAAAACGGTCTTTATGACAACACAAGGATCATCATCGTTGCAGATCACGGAAACGGATTGGGACAGTTTGAAGATCTCCTTGTCGAAGACCTCGGATTCGATGCACAGGCAGTAAATCCCATTCTTCTTGTAAAGGATTTCAACGGCACGGGATTTACGGTATCAGATGAGTTCATGACGAATGCCGATACGCCAACTCTTGCATTTAGCGGTATCTTTGAAAATCCCGTTAATCCGTTTACCCACAATCCGATCTATCAGGATATCAAGTCAGGTGACCTGAATATCTATGTTTCCGAGAACGTAAATATCTACACAAATAACGGTACGCGTTATTATGATCCGGATGCATACTGGCTCACGGTCCATGACAATATTTACGATGATGAAAACTGGAGCTTATATCCGGGTGAACCAACCTGATATGCGGACGATCAAAAACTGTCCTAATAATTGAAGGTCAGGACTCCGCACAACTGATATAATCACTTAAATCGATTTATTTAGGGAGAGATTTGCTTTGTCAGACGAGAATTTCAGCAATTCAGACGAGTTCTTCAGAGATCTCGAGAATATATATGGTCAGAGCCCGGATGAGGCCTTTGACCAGGATGCGGACCAGCTCCTTGTAGGACTTAACAATGAACAGCGCCAGGCGGTAACACACCTTGACGGCCCTCTGCTTATTCTTGCGGGTGCCGGCTCGGGTAAGACCAGAGTTATTACTTACCGTATTGCCTACATGATGAGGAAGCACAACGTTGCTCCTTCATCCATTCTTGCGATCACATTTACCAACAAGGCTGCAAATGAAATGCGCCAGAGAATCGAGGGCCTTGTAGGAGAGCGTTCCAAGTATATCTGGTGCGGCACGTTCCACAGCATTTTCGCGAGGCTCCTGAGAAGACATGCCGAACTCCTTGGCTATACGAAGAACTTTTCGATCATCGATACCGATGACCAGCTAAAGCTCGTCAAGGAAGCGATGAAAGAACTTGATATTGCTGACAGCCAGTTCAAGCCCAAGTCGGTCCAGAATGAGATCTCCAATGCCAAGAACAAGTTCATCGATGTTGAAGAATATTCGCTCCTTGCAGGCAAGGAATATTTCCTTGGTGTCGTTGCAAGGATCTATAAGAGATACCAGGAAAAACTCCTGGCAAACAATGCCATGGACTTTGACGATATCCTCGTCAACATGGTAAAGCTTTTGGAGAGCAATCCCGACATAAGGGAGCTCTACAGGAATAAGTTCAGATACATCATGGTCGATGAGTATCAGGATACGAACATGCCGCAGTACCGCGCGGTCATGCAGCTTGCTTCAGGCAACGGCAACATCTGCGTCGTAGGTGACGACGACCAGTCCATCTATTCTTTCAGAGGCGCAGACGTAAGACTCATCCTTAAATTCGAGAAGGATTTCCCGGGAGCGAGCGTCATCAAGCTCGAAGAGAATTACCGTTCGACCAAGACCATTCTTGATGCGGCAAACTGCGTCATCGCAAACAACACGAAGCGTAAGAGCAAGCGCTTAAGGACTGAGGGCGATGCGGGTGAGAAGATCATCGTAATGAATGCCGATACGAGCAACGGTGAAGCCGATTTTGTCGGAAGGACCATTAAGATGATGGTCGATAAGGGCAAGTTCAAGTATTCAGACTGTGCAGTCCTTTACAGAATGAATGCTCTTTCACGTAACATAGAAACGACTCTTCATAATCTCGGAATACCTTTCAGAGTCTACGGTGGAATGAGGTTCTATGACCGTAAGGAGATCAAGGACATTCTCGCTTATCTGAAGCTCATTAACGATCCGAAAGATAACATCGCATTTGAGAGAATAATCAACGTTCCCAAAAGAGGAATCGGCGATACCACCATCGAGAAGATCAGACAGTATGCCATTACTGACAATATCAGTATGTTTGAGTGTGCGATGCATGCGGTGGATTATCCTGAACTCGTCAGGTCAGCATCGAAGATCGGCGCTTTCACAGATCTTATCAATTCGATGAGAGATAAGCTCAAAGAAAACGAGATGGATTTTGCGCAGTTTGTCGATTATGTCGAGAACGAATCCGGCATCATCGAAGAGATCACCGAGCAGCGCGAGAAGAAGGGCGACATCATCGACAGAGTCGAGAACCTCAAAGAGCTTTTGTCTGAAGCCAAGGAATACGACAAGGCGCACCGTGCCGAGCCCGTTGACATGGATAATCTTGAGATAGACGACGGAGACGGCTTCCCGGTTGAGGTTGATGACGACTTCTTCTTTGATACAGCTACGGCTGACACCACGGAAGGAATACTCGGTCTTTATCTTGAGAATGCATCTCTATTTACCGAAGGCGATGACTACGATGACAATGACGACTACGTAAAGCTCATGTCCATTCACAGCGCCAAGGGTCTTGAGTTCGGTGCCGTATTCATAATAGGTCTTGAAGAAGGCGTTTTCCCGAGCTACAGATCTGTCCAGAGCGTTGAGGATACGGAAGAAGAGAGAAGACTCATGTACGTTGCGATCACGAGGGCAAAGAAAAATCTTTTCATCGTGCTTTCCAGACAGAGAATGCTCTTCGGTCAGACCAACTGCAACCAGCCTTCAAGATTCATAAAAGAGATCAATCCCGAACTCCTTTACCTCATGGGTTCCAAGAGAGAGACTCCCAAGGAAGTTCCAGAAGGGGAGAGCAACAGGGAGAAATCCAAGAAGTCGATCGCTTCCGCTATCAAGTCACAGTTTACGAAGGAGAAGCCTTCAGGTGCCCGCGAAGGACAGCTTAAGCCCGATGAGATCGTAGTTGGCATGAATGTCATCCATCCCAGATTCGGCGAAGGAGTCATACTCAAGGTCGAACCTGTCGGAGGCGATGCCCTCATAACGGTCGATTTCGACGGAATGCGCAAGAATATGCTTGCCAATGCCGCAGGACTAAAGAGAGCGTAGTGTGTAATGTAGTATAATTACATAATGTGCTTTAAAAGGAGACCATAACTGATGTCAGATAATCTCAGCTTTCAGGACCTTTATGCCGACAGTATAGCCTGTATCGGAAAGTCGGATAAGATATCAGAGGCTACAAGAGCCAAGATAAAGATGTTGCAGGATCAGAAAGACAAGATCCTCAGTGTCAATGCGACCAAGTGCTGTGAATCAAAAGGCAGGGTCGAACCTGAAAATGACGGTGACATCAGGAACTGCTTCGAGCGCGACATGGGAAGGATCATATATTCACAGGCCTTCAGACGCTTAAAGCACAAGACGCAGGTCTTCTTCAATCCAGCAAACGATCACATCTGTTCCAGACTTGAGCACGTTATCTATGTAGACTATATCGCTTCGACCATTGGAAACGCATTGAACCTTAATACCGATCTTATCAGGGCGATCGCATTGGGTCACGATGTCGGACATACTCCATTCGGTCACAGCGGTGAGAGAATACTTAACAAAAAACTTAAAGAGATCGACAGCAAGCTCTATTTTGAGCATGAATCCAACGGACTCCGTGTATTGAACATTCTCGAAAAGAGGAACGGCAAAGATGGTCTTAATCTCACGTTTGAAGTAAGGGACGGAATCATCTCACACTGCGGTGAATACTATTCCGAGAGAAGACTTGAACCCTGTAAGGATAAGACAGAAGAAGATCTCTCATATCTGATTCCTAAGAAGGACCGTAAGGGTCCCGCAACTTTAGAAGGTTGTGTTGTCAGATTTGCTGATAAGATCGCTTATGTCGGAAGAGATATCGAAGATGCTTTGAGAACCGGCGTTATCGCGAATGAGTTTGACGTTCCTGCGGTTGCTGACGGCGTAGGCAGTTCTAATTCCGAGATAATCAATTTCCTTGTTCAGGACATTATCGAGAACAGCATGGACAAGGGCTGCATCATGATGAGCGATCATGCAGGCGATGCGCTTGAGCACACACTTAATGAGAATGTATCTAAGATCTACAGGGCGCAGAAAGTACAGACATATGAGAAGTACTGCGATGTAATGCTCGAAGGACTTTTCGATGCTTTCTATCAGGCTGTCCTGAATCTTGAGAAGGCAAAAGAATCCAAGTCGTCATCGATCAGGAAGTTTGCCGAATTTGTAACTAATCATCCGGAATATAAAGCAGGCATCGACACACCGCTCCCGATCTATGTATCGGACTACATTGCGGGAATGACGGATTCCTTTGCGGTAAGCTGCTTTAACGAGATGTATAAGAGTTGATGGAGATAAATATGGATAATAAGGAAGAATTCGGTTTTTTCGCGATGCTTGACCGCATGCAGTACATCGAAAGATGGGCACTGATGCGCAACAGCAGAACAGAGAACATTAAAGAACACAGTTTTGACGTTGCGGTAATCGCACACTGCTTAACCATCCTTCACAACAAATTCGTGAAGGATAATGAAGACGCTATTTTGCTCGACCCTTATAAGGTTCAGGCATATGCGCTCTATCACGACTGCACGGAGATCTTAACAGGTGATCTCCCGACGCCTATTAAGTACCGCAACAAAGAGATTACAAAAGCATATAAGGAAGTTGAATCAGAAGCAGCTGCAAGCCTTGTTGAGCTCCTGCCCGACGATAAGGAAATGAGAGACATCTATCTTGATCTTTTGGCTCCTTCGTTTTCCACTGAGGAAGAGAAGCTGACACATAAGCTTGTTAAGGCTGCCGATAAGATCGCAGCTTATATCAAATGCTTAAGGGAAGAGAGCAGCGGCAACGCAGAGTTTTCTGCCGCTAAAGCTTCCACGGGTAAGATCATCAGAGAGATGAACATGCCTGAAGCAACGTTTTTCATGGATCATTTCGTTCCTTCATACGGATATACCTTGGATAAGATAACCGGGAGGGACGAGTAAGAGATGTTTAAAAGACGTCCTGAGTATTTTGCGGTTGCCATTGCCGGCGGACTTCTCGCAATAGCAGCTTCCGTTGCAACGGTATTGAGCATTGATACGGGAATAAACGGTCCCGACAAAAAGACACTGAAAACAGCAGACGATATCGTTGCACGCGCGGGCCTTCTGACATCCAGCTCCGACGATGAGATCAGGATTGCCAAAGCCCGTGTTGAAGACGGTCTTGTATCATGCGGTGACTATGTCATTTCGGTAATGACTTCGCCTGAATATCTTCTTACAGGAGTTTCCGACGAGAGATTTGCGGAAGACTTAAGCTATGTCATATACGGTGAGACACGTCAGGATGAAGTACAGTACATACTTGATGATCTCAAAAGCACCACGAGAGCTGCTGCAATCGACAGAGCGCTCTCTTCTGAAAACAGCGATCTAAAAGCTTCATCGGCGCCGTCAAGAAAGGGCTCGGTAATCTCAAACGTCACCCTTGCATCAACCATCGATTCTCCCGAACAGTATACTGTCGGAATAAGGGAAGCGGCAGGTTCATATTCGGCAACAGGAGATGAAGTCAGAACGGACTTTTTCGTTGACGGTTCACTCTATTATGGATATCTGAAATTTAACGATAAAAACGGCGGCAATTCCGATTACCGTGAGTTTGTTCTGTCCTGGGATACTGCAGACTGCGCACCGGGAAGACATGAAGTTTATGCTCTCATCAGAAGTTCAGACGGACGTGGAACTGTGATCTCGGGAGGCGAGATAATGATCCCTGAGAAGGTTACCATCTATCCGAATTCCGTTGCCGAGGGCCTTATCCTCAGCGGAAACAAAAACGCCTGGTATATGATCGACTGCGGTGATGATGACTGCTATATCGATTTTGCGGGACTATCCGATGACATCAGGGTATCTCTTTATGACCTTAAGGGAAACCTTATCGGAAGCAACGAAAATCCCGGCATCCCTTATGCAATGCTCAGAGGCAAAAAGCAGGATACTGCGGCCGTTGCTGAAGAGACAGGCATTGCAGGAGTATCCAACTGCTATTACATCTGCGTAAGCAGAACCGGCTCCGGCAGCGACATCGAGAAAGACATCGACTTCACGATGATACAGTCCAGAGAGTGCGCATATTTTGACGGCAGTTATATGGCTGTTACAGGAGACGATGGCAGCGGAAGGCTCAGACTGACAGACAAGGACATGGTCACTTATGAAGTCGAGAGAAAGAAAGCCGGGATCATTCCGATCAACGGAGCTTTATCCGGATGCTATATCAACGATTCAACGCCTGACCAGTTCCTGGATATCTATCCTGATTTCGATTACCTTAACCGTAATTACGCTTATTACATGGACAGCTCAAAGGACATCGCGATCAGATGTACGCCTCTTGAAGGTTATTCCGCAAGCGTAACCATCAAGGCAAATTCCAATGGAATCGAGACGGTGTTGGACCAGGGCCAGCTCTACACCATTCCTTCGGGCGAGACTGTCATCACATGTACAGTTACAGGATTTGACGGTACTTCCGACAACTATAATTTCTTCCTGCTCAACGGTGATGATGAAGGTGATTTCAGAGAAAACACTCTTACTAAATTCCCGACAAGTTACTTCAGCGGATTGTGGCTCATTCACTCACTCAAGCCTAATTATGTACTTACTCCTTACTACACGAATCTTTCCTTTGATACGGCAGTGGTTGCAGAAGACAGCAAGGCAAGAAGCCTTATCCAGTATTCGTCTTATCCGGCTTTTGTTAAGCCTAACAGCGAAGTTTACGATAAGCCTGACTGGATGATGTGCAAAACTGATGTAGTAAGTTACTTCATGGATCCGAGAAACTTCCTTACACCTGAGAAGGTTTTTGCATTCGAACTTTTAGGTTTTGATCCCAACGTTCACACGGTAGACGGTGTAAGAGAGATCATCAGAGGTTCGTTCATGGACGGCGATCCTGATTACGATTATGCACAGATCATTTATGAAGCCGGAGAAAGCGCGGGAGTATCGCCTTACTTCCTCGCGAGCAGGATCATACAGGAGATGGGATACTCCGGCGAATCTGCATTGTGCAGGGGTGATCTTACAGGTTATGAAGGTTATTACAATTTCTACAATATCGGTGCCTATGCGACTACCGAACCGGGCGGTGCGGTAATCAACGGCGCGAAATACGCACAGTGGGGCAGGGACTGGGAAGCCCAGGAAATATCTGATACCGAAGCAACATATCTCCTGCCTTGGACATCTGTTGAAAGAGCGATCATGGGCGGTGCGGTCTGGATTGCAACAGGCTATATCGACAAGGGACAGAACACACTTTATTTCCAGAAGTTTGATGTTCTTGATGACGGTACGGAAAGATACAATCACCAGTATGCCCAGAATATCATGATGGCATATTCGGAAGGTATGAGATATTACAGAAGTTACGATTCGATAGGCATGACTGATGCAGGTTTTGAATTTGTCATTCCTGTATACAACAACATGCCGGAGGCTTACGGGTATCTGCCGGAATGAGAAAACTTTTTGACAGGAAAACAGGTGCATTGATCAAGAAGGCCGCAGCGTCTTTGTTTGCGTTCTTATTTGCCGCTGTTTTCTGTCTTGCATATACGGACGGTGTGACAGTTAAAGCTGATTCGGAAGTTACGATTTCCGCTGTTACCAAAAGAACTGATGTAGGCCCGGGTGACATCATCATAGTAGACGTCGTTGCAAACAGTTTTCCTGATATTTCAGAATTCGGTCCAATCGAATTTAGTTTTGATGCTGATAAAGCTGAATATGTTTCCTTTGAACAGGGGAAAGATCTGTCAAATTACGTTTTTACCGAGACCCAGACAGTCGGCACATTGTCGGTCAGCGGCATGGACCAGCTGATGAGTGTAACTACTGATGATAATGGTGATGAAAAAGTATCAACATCGTTTTCTTCAGACAGCCAGGTTACTTTGTTTTCGATAGTCTTACGACTTTATCCTGAAAGCAACGGAGAGGTTAATTGCTGGATAGAAAATACCGGCACGTTTACCTCAGTTAAAGATACTGTTACTGCAAAGGTCGGAACCGGAGTTACACTCCCGATCATCAGAACGGGATTATCGAGTGATGCCACGCTCGCTTCTTTGAAGATCAGAGGAACGACGATTACTCCTGAGTTCAATCCCAACATTACGGAATACAGCTGCTCCGTAGAGCGTTCCGTTACGGAAGTTCAGGTTTCGGTACTTGCAAACAATCTCTGGGCTGCGGTCATTATCGACGGCAACCAGTATCTGAACATGGGCGACAATATCGTCAATGTAAACGTTACTGCCCAGGACGGAATCAGCAACATGCATTACACGATCCATGTATTGCGAAAAGAAAGTAACGTTCCTGAAGATGCATCGCTGGTCGATTTTGAAGGAAACACTTACACTTTCCTTGATGCGCCGGATGATATTTCGATTCCCGAAGGCTTTACCCAGACTACAAGATATATCAACGGCTACAGTGTCCCTGCATATGTAAGAGACGGCGTTACCAGCGTTCTGCTATATCTGTTCGACGGTAAGCAGTCACCTGGTTTCTATTTCTATAACAGTACCGAGAAAACGGTTCTCAGATACGATCCTGAAAATACGTTGATCGAAGCTTCGGCCATTCTGAAGGTCGTTGATGTTCCGAGTAGTTCGATGCTTCCGGATGAATTCAAACCTGCTGCTTTTGATACGGGAACGATAATCCTGCACGGCTATCAGAATGCTGACGGAGATTTCATCTGCTACATGGCTGATGAAGGCGGAAATGCAGACTTCTATTACATCGATAAGACTACAGGTTCCATCAGTCTATACAGATTTGCGGATAAAAGAGCCGAGCTTTTGTATTCTTATCTGTTTGACGTTTTCCTTGTTATTGCTATTATTGAGGCGGTTATTATTACGATCACCGTATACATTGTAAGAAAGATGGTCTCAGAGAGAACGAATCCGAGACCGAAGAGAGTTTAAAGGAAAATGGATCTTAAGACGATAATTGTTGGCGGCAAGGATCTTACGGAAAAACAGGAAAAGATCCGTAAGCTTTTTATGTATCTCGTAAGCGGCGGACTTACGACTGTCGTTAACTGGGTTTGTTATATCGCCATTGATAAGCTGGTCCAGGTCGACATGACTGTCAATCTCTTCGGAAAACCGGTCTCACTTAAGTACATAATCAATCAGATCATATGCTGGATAATTGCGGTGCTGGTAGCATATTTCCTTAACAGGATCACTGTGTTCAGATCAAAGGGAAATATTCTAAGAGAGCTTTTGTCTTTCACCGGTGCCAGGATAATCTCATTTCTTGTCCTTGAATTAGGCGTTTATTCGCTGATGATCTGGGGCTGCGTTGCAATCACCGGCCTGCCGATAGATACGCCCATGACTACTATCTCGATCTTCGGATTGTCTTTTGGATTTACATACGAATATCTTGTAAAGCTCATTAATTCCGTCTTTGTTGTAATTGCTAATTATGTAATGAGTAAGCTAATGGTCTTCAAAAAGAAGGACATGGTAGATTACAATTCGGAAGAAAAGAAAGAGCCTTCAGAGGATAAGGCAGATGTCTGATCCGAAGGTGCCGGACCTCTTACAGGGAGCCTTGAAATTCGGCATCAAACCCGGACTTGAACGCATTACCAATCTCATGAACCTTCTTGGCAATCCGCAGGACAGCTTTAAGTCTGTCCATATTGCGGGAACAAACGGCAAGGGTTCCGTTGCGACTTTTATATCATCCATAATGGCGGCAAATGACATGAAGGTGGGAGTCTTTACTTCACCTTACCTTGAGCGCTTTACCGAGAGGATCAGGATCCTTGACGGTAAGAAAGGTCTTATGGATTTTATTTCTGATGACTCAACCGGCGAGATATCACAGGCAGATCTTGATAAGTATTCCGGCATGGTTAAAAACGCCAGGGAGAAGATGGTATCAGAGGGCCTTTGTGATGAGCCTACCGAGTTCGAACTCATAACAGCCATCTGCTTCCTTTACTTTGCCGACATGAAGGTAGATGTTGCAGTGCTCGAAGTCGGTCTTGGCGGAAGACTTGATTCAACCAATGTGATCAAAGATCCGATGGTAACAGTGGTTACAGCCATGGGTCTTGATCACACGGGTGTTTTGGGAAATACCATCTCTGAGATCACGGCCGAGAAGGCAGGAATCTTCAAGGAAGGCTCGCCCGCAGTGTGTTTTGATCCCGGCTTCATGATCCTTCCTGAGGAGATGAAGGGTGATGTCAGAAGCACTCTTATCTCCAAAGCCTCCGAAAAGAATATCGACATAACGTTTGCCGGAAATAAGGATAGCTTTAACAGTGCGCGTTTTACCATGGACGGCATGATGGAATTTACCTATGATGGCATCACATACAAGACCGCTCTTAACGGCAGACACCAGATCGGCAATGCGGTAACTTCAATTGAAGCGTGCAGAAAATGTGGCATCCCGGACGATGCGATAAAGGAAGGCATTGCTCTTGCTAGATGGAAGAGCAGAGCTGAGATCTTAAGCATCGAACCGACAATAATCATAGACGGCGGCCACAATCCGCAGGGCGCACAGAGTCTTGGCGAGACAATGAATGAAATGCTCGGCGGATCTCTCAGAGGCAAACCTGTAAGACTTCTTATGGGAGTCATGGCAGATAAGGATGTTTCGGGTATACTCGAAGCTTATAAAGCATGTGGCCTTAACATCAGGAGTGCCGTAACGGTAAGACCTGATAACCCGAGGAGTGAGCCTGCTGATGTTCTCGCACAGAAAATTAATTATGTGTATAATATCAGCGACGATTTGACGGCCTGCCAAAATGCCTTGGAAGGCACGAAGCTGGCGTATGAGAAAACCATCAAAGACGGATATGTACTTCTTGCGACAGGATCGCTTTATCTTACGGGTCAGATAAGAGCCACGCTGAAAGGATTGATCGAATGCACGACTATTTAAGCTTATGTATGATGATACAGCCTATAAATGAGTCGAGTCTCATTCTTTTCGATGTCAGCAATGAAGAGAAGGCCCGTATTGTCCGCCAGTATAACAGAGCTCTGCAGAACAGCCAGAGCGATGGCACTGACGTTGCACAGATATTCTTAAAACCTTTGATCTCACAGTATCAGAAGTGGGGCGATCCCGCCTTGATCTTCGGCCTCTGCCTTGCAAGAGAAGGTCAGTTTAAAAGAGCTGAAGGAAGCCTCGCATTTGCTATCCAGGGAGTGCTCGGAACAGAGCAGTATCTGACTATCGCACAGGAAGCTTTGAGAATGGTAAGGGAGGACATCAAGAATCCGCCCGCAGACCTCCCGCCGGCAGACATCGCAGGAAAGCTCAAGAATGCACAGATGGCATCAGGTTCATCTCCGGCTGCCAGGGCAAACTTCCAGGCACCGATCCTCACAAAGGCACAGAAGACTTCCGAAGCGCCTCAAATGGCTTCAAGCAAAGAGCGCAGGGATATCCTTATGCGTTCAGGCGGAGTAGCTGATGAACTGCCCGATGATTCAATAGATATTGAGGATATCAAATCTCCGAGAGAGAAGATGAAAAGTTTAGTCGTTACAGGCGTTGTAATTCTGTCAATGTTACTAATGACGTTACTTATTATATTTGGTATTATTCCTCTGATAAAACAGATCGAAGCAGGAGCATCTGCCCGTGACAAGATCGAATATCTTGAGGGCGAGTTCTACAAGAACAGATATGATCCTGAAGTATCGGCTATAATGAGTGCCTACGAATCAAGCTATGGTACGGTCTGGACGAAGAATCCTCTTGAAGAGGAGACAACGACCGAGACAACTACGGAAGCAACGACTACAACTACTGAGGAAACTCAGCTTACGGCATACATTGTCGAGACTACGACATCTGAAGAGACGTCTGAAGAAGAAGAAACGACGTACGAGGGAGAGGACGAATGAACTATATAAGCACCAGGGGATATGAAGGAAAGTTTTCTTCAAGCGAAGCGATCATCAGAGGTATCGCTCCCGACGGTGGCCTTTTCGTTCCTGAGTCAATTCCCCAGCTCACAAAAGAAGACCTCGAGAGAATGCAGACGATGCAGTTCTATGAACTGTCTGCTTTTGTGCTCTCCAAGTTCCTTACTGACTTTACCGAGGCTGAACTCCTCGAATATACAAAACAGGCTTATGCTGAAGAGAAGTGGGGTGAGAACCCTGTTCCTCTCGTTCAGATGAACGAATATAATGACAGAGAATACATTCTTGAACTCTGGCACGGACCTACGTGCGCATTCAAGGATGTTGCTCTCCAGCTCCTGCCTCACCTCATGACTGCTTCTGCAAAGAAGACAGGCACAAACAAGAAGATCTGCATCCTTACTGCTACTTCCGGTGATACGGGCAAGGCTGCTCTTGAAGGTTTCAAGGATCTTCCCGGAACAGAGATCATCGTATTCTATCCTACAGGCGGCGTATCTGAAGCTCAGAAGCTCCAGATGACGACAACAGGCGGTTCCAACACACATGTAATCGCAGTAAACGGCTGCTTCGATGATGCACAGACCGGTGTTAAGAGAATCTTCGGTGATATGGAATTTGCCATCACTCTTGATGAGCATGACATAATGCTCTCATCTGCAAACTCCATCAACTGGGGAAGACTTGCACCTCAGATCGCATACTATGTATATTCATATGTTGAATTAATAAGAAAGGGAAAGATTGATCTTACCGAGTCGTTCAACATCGTTGTTCCGACAGGTAACTTCGGTAATATCCTTGCTGCATGGTTTGCAAAGCAGATGGGTATCCCTGTTCATAAGCTTATCTGCGCTTCCAACCGCAATAAGGTTTTGTGTGACTTTTTCTCCAGCGGTATATATGACCGTAACAGAGAGTTCTTCAAGACCACATCTCCTTCAATGGATATCCTTATCTCTTCAAATCTCGAGAGACTTCTTTTTGAGATCACGGGCAAGGATCCCCAGAAGGTTACGGAATGGATGCGCCAGCTTAACAATGAGGGCAAATACAGTGTTGATAAAGATACACTGAAGTCCTTGCAGAGACTGTTTGTCGGCGGATTTGCCGATGAGACAGGCGTATCCAAGACCATCCTTGAAGTATATGACCGCACGGATCATGTTATCGATCCGCATACGGCTGTCGGCTTCAATATCTACGGAAGATATCATCAGAGATCAGGCGACGAGAGCAAGACGGTATTCGCATCTACAGCTTCACCGTTTAAGTTTGCACCGGCTGTAATGGATGCTTTAAGAGGAGCAGGTTACTCCGACAATAAGGAGACACCCGATATCATTGCCGAACTTGCTGAAGAGAGCGGGCTCGAACTCCCGCAGTCAATCGCCGAACTGCCGTCTCTTGAAGTAAGACACAAGGATGTTATCGAGAAAGAACAGATGATGAGCATGGTGCGCAAGATTCTTCTCGGATGATTTGATTTTTAGGCTTTTCTCTTTCGGAAAAGCCTTTTTTATAAAAGGGGGACAACATATATGAAACGTTATCTTGTATTAGAGAACGGAAATGTTTACGAAGGCGAGGCAATGGGTGCCGAAGGAAGTGTCATTTCAGAGATAGTTTTCACTACCGCCATGACAGCTTACCTTGAGACACTTACCGATCCGAGTTATAAAGGACAGGCAGTAGTTCAGACCTTCCCCCTGATAGGCAACTACGGAATAATCACTCCTGACATGGAGAGTGACAAGGTCAATGTATCAGGCTACATCGTAAGAGAAGTCTGTGACCATCCTTCAAACTTCAGATGCGAGACTGATCTCGATTCATTCCTTAAGGAACAGGGCATTCCCGGAATCAAGGGAATCGACACGAGAGCTCTTACAAAGTGCTTAAGAGAATCAGGTACCATGAACGGCGCGATCTGCAGCAGCCCTGATGAGTTCTCATTAGATGAGATCAAGGCATATAAGATCGTTAACCCTGTTGAAGAGGTAACGACAAAAGAGGAACAGATCGTTCCTGCTAAGGACGAAGCGAAGTTCAAAGTCGCAATGTTTGACTTCGGCATCAAGTCGAATATCTCAAGAGAGCTCGCCAAGAGAGGATGTGAGGTTCATCTCCTTCCTGCAGATGCAAGCGCATCACAGGTAAAAGAGATCAACCCTGACGGAATCTTCCTTTCAAACGGTCCTGGTGACCCTGAGGACAATGTTAAAGCGATCGAGACTATGAAGGAGATCAAGGACTGGGGCACACCCATCATGGGTATCTGCTTAGGTCACCAGATCCTCGCCCTTGCACACGGATTTAAGACATCAAAGCTCAAGTACGGTCACAGAGGTGCAAATCACCCTGTTAAGAATCTTGAGACCGGCAGAGTTTATATCACATCACAAAACCACGGTTACCAGGTGTTGAGCGATTCGATCGACACGACGGTCGCTAAAGAATACTTCGTTAACGTAAACGACGGAACCAACGAAGGAATCAAGTATCTTGATAAGCCCGCTTATTCAGTACAGTTCCACCCTGAAGCATGCGGCGGACCGAAGGATACGGAGTTCCTTTTCGATATGTTTATAAAGATGATGGAAGATAAGAAGGGGGAGAACTAATATGCCGCTTGATAAAACAATCAGAAAAGTTCTTGTTATCGGTTCAGGTCCTATCGTAATCGGACAGGCAGCCGAATTTGACTACGCAGGTACACAGGCCTGCAGAGCACTTCGTGAAGACGGCATCGAGATCGTTCTGTTGAACTCCAACCCGGCTACCATCATGACTGATAAGTCTATGGCAGATAAGATCTACATCGAGCCTCTTACACTCACAACAGTTAAGAGAATAATCGAGACAGAAAAGCCAGACTCGATCCTCTCAGGTCTTGGCGGACAGACAGCGCTTACACTCTGCATGCAGCTCGCCAAGGAAGGTTTCCTTGAATCACACGGCGTTAAGCTCTTAGGCTCATCACCCGAGTGTATCGACAAGGCCGAAGACCGCCAGATGTTCAAGGATACGATGGAAGCGATAGGCCAGCCCTGCATCCCTTCAAAGGTTGTAACGACAGTTGAAGATGCAATGGATTTTGCAAAAGAGATAGGCTATCCGGTCATCGTAAGACCTGCGTTCACATTGGGCGGAACAGGCGGCGGTATTGCTAACGATGAAGAAGAGCTCCACGAGATCGCAAGAAACGGTCTTGCTTTATCTCCTATCACGCAGGTACTTATCGAGAGAGGTATCGCAGGATGGAAAGAGATTGAGTTCGAGGTTATCAGAGATAAGGACGGCAACGTAATCACTGTCTGCTCAATGGAGAATCTTGACCCTGTCGGAGTTCACACAGGTGACTCCATCGTTATCGCTCCTGCAGTAACGCTTTCAGACAAAGAGTATCAGATGCTCAGAACGGCATCACTTAACATCATCGAAGCATTGGGCGTTGAAGGCGGTTGTAACTGCCAGTTTGCTCTTAACCCCAACTCATTTGAGTATGCGGTAATCGAGGTTAACCCTAGAGTTTCAAGATCATCTGCTCTTGCTTCAAAAGCAACAGGTTATCCGATCGCAAAGGTTGCTACAAAGATCGCGATCGGTTACAGACTCCACGAGATCGTAAATGCCGTAACAGGTCACACATATGCAGCTTTCGAACCTGCACTGGACTATGTTGCAGTTAAGTATCCGAAGTGGCCTTTCGACAAGTTCGTTTATGCAAAGAGAAATCTCGGCACACAGATGAAGGCAACCGGCGAAGTCATGGCAATCTCCGATTCATTTGAGAGCGCGCTCATGAAGGCCGTAAGAGGCGCAGAGATCTCTGCCGACACGCTTCACCTTAAGAAGATGGAAGAAGTGGCAGACGAAGACCTTATGGAGCACTGCGTAACTCCTACGGACGAGAGACTCTTCTATGTTGCTGAGGCGATCAGAAGAGGCGTTGATATCTCCGAGATCAACAAAGAAACAAAAATCGACATGTGGTTCCTCTCCAAGATCAGGAACCTCGTCGAATTCGAGAAAGAGATCACCGGCAGGGATATCTCTTTCGATGAATATGTAAAAGCAAAGAAACTCGGCTTCACAGACAAGGCTATCGCAAGGATCACTGGCAAGCCCGTTACATATGAGCTCAAGCCCACATTCAAGATGGTTGATACATGCGCAGGCGAGTTCGAAGCACACACGCCTTATTTCTACGCAACATTCAACAGACCTGAAGAAGGCGGCGAGAACGAAGCTGACTTTGAGAAGGCTGGCGATAAGGATAAGCAGACGGTAATCGTATTCGGTTCAGGCCCGATCAGGATCGGTCAGGGTATCGAGTTCGACTATGCTGCCGTTCACTGCGTACACGCATTAAGAGAACTGGGCTACAGAGTTGTCATCGTAAACAACAACCCTGAGACTGTATCTACTGACTTCGATACAGGTGACAGACTCTACTTTGAGCCTCTCACACCTGAAGACGTAATGAACATTGTTCATCAGGAAAAGCCGTTCGGTGTAGTTGTTGCATTCGGCGGCCAGACAGCTATAAAGCTCACGAAAACTCTTTCAGAGAATAACATCAACATCATCGGTACATCTGCAGATTCGATCGACATGGCAGAAGACCGTGAGAGATTTGATGAACTTCTTGAGAGACTCGGAATCGCAAGACCTAAGGGATTCTCCGTTCTAACACTGGACGAAGCTCTTAAGGCTGCAAACACACTTGAATATCCTGTACTCTTAAGACCTTCCTACGTGCTTGGCGGTCAGAACATGATCATCGCCTTCAATGATGAAGACGTTAACGAGTACATGAAGATCATCCTCGCTCAGGGCATCGAAAATCCTGTCCTCATCGATAAGTACATCCAGGGTAAGGAGATCGAAGTGGATGCGATCTACGACGGTAAGGATGTACTTATCCCCGGTCTCATGGAGCACGTTGAGCGTGCAGGTATCCACTCAGGTGACTCCATCGCGATGTATCCTGCAAAGCACATCTACGATGACATGTACAAGAAGCTTGCTGATACAACGATCGCACTCTGCGACGGGCTTAAGTCAACAGGTATCGTAAATATCCAGTACATCGTAAAAGACAACAGGATCTATGTAATCGAGGTCAACCCGAGAGCATCAAGAACGGTTCCTTACATGAGCAAGGTTACGGGCATCCCGATGGTAGACGTTGCCATCGAAGTAAGCCTCGGAACCAAACTCGCAGACATGGATTACGGTACGGGATTCTACAGACAGTCACCTTATACGGCAGTTAAGGTTCCTGTGTTCTCATTCGAGAAACTTACGGACGTTGATACACAGCTCGGACCTGAAATGAAGTCTACCGGCGAAGTCTTAGGTGTCGGCAGAAACCTCTCGGAAGCTCTTTATAAGGGCCTCGTAGCAGCAGGCTACAAGATGTATAAGCGCGGCGGTGTATTCATCACGGTAAGAAATTCCGACAAGATGGAGATCGTCGAGATCGCAAAGAAGTTCGATTCAATGGGCTTCAAGCTCTATGCTACAAAGGGCACGGCCGAGGCATTGAGACTTGCAGGAATGGAAGTTTCCGAAGTATCCAAGATCCACGAGTCTGATGAGAACAACACGATGTCTCTTATCGAGAGCGGCAAGATCAATTACATCATCTCAACATCAGCTAAGGGAAGACTCCCTGCAAGAGACTCCGTTAAGCTCAGAAGAAGAGCAGTCATGCTCGGCATCCCTTGTCTTACGGCTATCGATACTGCAGATGCTCTCGCTGATTCACTCATGAGCCATTTCTCCGAGATCAACACAGAACTCGTTGACATCAACAACATGCGTGACAAGAGACGTAAGATCACATTTACAAAGATGCAGGGAGCAGGTAACGATTATATCTACATCGACTGCATGGAGAATATGGTATCTTCACCGGAATCTTTGTCAGTCTACATGAGTGACAGACACTTCGGTGTAGGCGGTGACGGTATCGTTCTCATCGCACCTTCAAAGGTTGCTGACTGCAGAATGATCATGTACAACCTCGACGGTTCTGAGGGCATGATGTGCGGTAACGCGATCAGATGCGTTGCCAAGTACATGTACGATGAGCGCGGTCACAAGAAGAGACACATGAAGATCGAGACGAAGAGCGGAATCAAGTCTCTCGAACTTATGACATTGGGCGGCGTTGTTGCAAGAGTTAAGGTAGACATGGGCAAGGCAGAGCTTAATCCGCCGAAGATCCCCTGCACACTTCCCGGTGATACGGCGATCAACGTTCCGGTAAATATAGACGGCGATGAATATAAGATCACTGCTGTGTCAATGGGTAACCCTCACGCAGTAGTATTCACTGATCTTGTAGACGTGCTTGATCTCAATGTGATCGGACCCAAGTTCGAATACTCAACGGATATCTTCCCTGAGAGAGTAAATACGGAATTCGTCAAGATCATCGACGACCATACGCTCAAGATGAGAGTATGGGAGAGAGGTTCAGGCGAGACAATGGCCTGCGGAACAGGCGCGTGCGCAACTGTAGTTGCAGCCTGCGAGAACGGTTACTGCAAGAAGGGCGAAGACATCAGAGTTATCCTTAAGGGCGGTGACCTCATCATCAGGTACACAGATGATGCAGTATTCATGACAGGTAACTGCGCCAAGGTTTTCGAAGGTACGATGGAAGTCTGATGGAGACCATTAACAGGAAGTTTAAAGCGGCTATTTTCGACATGGACGGACTGATCCTCGATTCAGAGAGGACAGTCCTGAAATGCTGGGAAATAATAGGCGAAAAGTACGGCTTTAAGGACATCGTCACTTACGGCATCAGCGTTATAGGCAAGAATAAAAAGGCTACCGTTGAAGAGTTTGAGAGGGTCTACGGCGAGCCCGGCGACCGCTATGAGCGCGAGCTCCGTGAGATCTATAACGGACTGGCGGAGCAGGGAAAAGTGCCGCTCAAGCCGCACACGATCGAACTTTTGAGCGCAATGAAAAGTGCCGGAATGCAGATTGCCATCGCATCTTCTTCCACAAGGGAAGAGGTTACTTCCCAGATGGCAACGTTAGGTGCGCTGCCGTATTTTGATACATGTGTCTGCGGAGACCAGGTTACCAAGTCAAAGCCTGATCCCGAGATATTCCTTCTTGCGTGTGATGCCCTTGGCGTTAAGCCTGAAGAGGGTGTCGGACTTGAAGATTCATTTAACGGCGTAAGGGCCTGCAAGGCTTCAGGGCTTTATACGGTAATGGTTCCGGACATCATCCAGCCTGATGATGAGATGAAGGGCCTTGCGGACATTATCCTGCCGTCTCTGAAAGACGTTCAGGATTTCTTAAACCTCAGGTAATTGTTGTTATAAAGGTAGTTCAGAACGGATGCTCCGATAATGATGGCGTATCCTATTATGCTCAAGAGATCAGGAACCTCACCTAAAACAATAAGTCCCAGAAGAGCCGTGAATATAACGGTTGAATAATCGTAGATAGATATCTCCTTTGCAGGACATGCGGCGTAAGCAGATGTTATGAAGATCTGCCCGAAGCAGGCGGATACACCTGTCATGACGCAGAAGAAGAACTGCAAAAGGGTGATAGGCTGATAAGTAAAGATGATAAACGGGATGAGTGCAATGCATGAGAAAGTAGAGAAGAAAGCTACTACTACGATCCCGCGCTCTCCTTTAAGTGTCGCCTTGCGTAAGAATGCATAAGCGATACCGGCGCAGATTCCTCCGATGAGCGCTATGACAAGCGGAAAAACGGAGTCGCTGCTGATCCCGAAAGTGCCGAATAAAAACGAAGGCTTAACTACAAAGACAGCTCCTGCGATCGCCGTAAGTATTGCTGCCCACTGAAAACCGTCAGCCGATTCTTTTAATACGATTATGGAAGTCAGCATTGCAAAGAACGGTGACAGTTTGTTGAGCATCATGGCATCCGACATATTCGTATTCGAGATTGCGTAGAAATTTGCGATAACACCTATAGTTCCGAACCCGGCGCGCATGAAGAGGCTCGGAAGAGACCCCTTCTTGATCTTGAATTTCTCGGGACTTCTTGCAAGCATTATGTAGGACATAACGATAGCTACGAGATTTCTGAAGAATGCCTTTTGGAAAACGGGCATGTCTCCTGCAAGGTTGATGAACAACGCCATGCATGCAAATGAGAATGACGATAAAAGAAGATATACTATGCCTCTCTTGCGGGGCGATAATTTGTCCAGAAACTTAACGGTCACACTAACCCTCTTAACTGATATCTTTGCAATAAAATAAAGCAACAGACTGCGATTGTCCATATTAAACGGCTTGTTCAAAACATAGATTGACACAATGTAAAGCGCTAAATACAATTAGAGAGTTGCACTTTAAATAAATAATAAAGAGGTTTGAAAATATGCTCAGAGTCGGTATTCTCGGCTGCGGAAACATTGCAGCTAAAATTGCAGAAAGCTTAAAAGACAATAAGAAGGCAGTAATCGCAGGCGTTGCTTCCAGAGAAAGAAACAAGGCGAAGAAGTTCGCTGCTGCACACTGTCCTGATGCAAAAGTCTTTACCGGTTATGAGAAGCTTGCAGCTTCAGATGAGATCGACCTCGTTTATATCGCAACACCGAACACCTATCACTATGAACATGCGATCATGTGCATCAAGGAATACAAGAATATTCTTGTTGAAAAGCCTTTTGCCATGAGCAAGGCAGAAGCTGACAGCATCTTTTTCGAGGCAAAGAACAGAGGCATTTTCGTAGCTGAAGCAATGTGGACTTCCTATCAGCCCCTCCACCTTAAGGCTCTCGAATGGATCGAGAAAGGCAGGATCGGAGCAGTTAAATATGTATCCGCAAACCTGGGATATGACATTGCCTCCGTACCCAGACTTAACAGTCCTGTTTTAGGTGGCGGAAGCTATCTTGATCTCGGCGTTTATACAACAAACTTTGCACTCTCGTTTATGGGTAATGACATAAAAGTATCCAGGGTCTTCGCAAGAAGAGTCTCTTCCGGAATCGACAGGGATACATCCTATTGTCTGGAGTCTGAAGACGGCAGCATTCTGGGCAATTTCTATGTTACGATGTGCGCTGATACTGACAAGGACGGCGTTGTCGTAGGAGAGAGGGGAAAGATCAAGTTTACCAACATCAACAATTACCGTAAGATCGCCATTTATTCCAATGACGATACGCTTCTTGAAGAAGTTGACGGTGATAAGGAATTTCTCCGCGGATATGTTTATGAATTCGAGAGTTGTGCCAATGCCATCTCCAAGGGTCTTATCCAGGCACCCGAGATGCCCTGGTCGAAAACTATAAGAATAGCGCAGATCAATGACACGATCCGCTCAATGATGTGATTATGACAGAGTCAGGCCAGTCAAAGAACAGAAGACGTATTAATTTCGTTGTTTTCAACGGAATCGTTGCAGCATTATATGTTGTCTTTACCGCACCGTTTGCAAATATCGCATACGGTCCGATCCAGGTAAGGATCGCAGAGGTAATGACTGTATTCCCGATCTTTTCATGGGGAATGATACCGGGAGTTACTCTCGGATGCTTTATTGCAAATCTGATCAATCCGGGCAATCTGGGTCCGGTGGATATTATCGGAGGAACACTCGCGACACTTATCGCGGGAATCCTCTCTTACTTCATCGGTAAGAAAAACAAGTGGCTCGGACTTATCCCGCCTGTATTGGTCAACGGACTTATCGTCGGCGGATATCTTCCGTTCCTTCTGGTCGACAGCTCAAGCACGGTTACGCTTGAGGCTGTCCTGATAAGTATGCTTTCCGTTGCGGGAAGTGAAGCAGTGTTGCTAATAGTTTTAGGCATCCCGCTTATGCTCGTAATGGAAAAGACAGGTTTAAAGAACAGGTTACCATGACACAGTATTTTGATCCCAATCCGACAACTCCTTCAGACCGTAAGATGATCCCGTACAGAATGAACGGTATCAACTTTGAGTTCTTTACGGACACATCCGTATTCTCGAGAAAGGAAGTTGACTTCGGCACCAATCTTCTCATCGACACACTCGTAAAAGACATCAAGGCAAGAGGTCCAAAGATGGAACGTTTTGTAGACCTCGGCTGCGGTGTCGGCATCGTCGGAATAGTCATCAAGTCATGCTTCATGGCTTTTGACGTAACCGGCGTGGACATCAATTCAAGAGCAGTTGCGCTTGCAAGAGAGAATTGCGTTCAAAACGGTGTTAACTGCAGATTCATGTCCAGCGACATTTTGTTTGGCGTAAGAGATGAGCATTTCGACCTCATCGCTACTAATCCTCCGGTAAGAGCAGGAAAGAAGACGGTGTTCGGTTTTTACGAGCAGTCTTTTGAAGTCCTTAATCCCGGCGGATATCTCTATGTCGTGCTCCAGCGCAAGCAGGGCGCACCTTCAACAATGGATAAGCTTAATGAGCTGTTCGGTAACTGCGAGACACTTGCTATCGACGGCGGCTACAGAGTAATGAGGGCTAGAAAAGAATGACACTTCCGTATCCTTTCGTAGAATCATATCTGATGTTCTTTATATACAGCTTCGTGGGATGGGTGATCGAAGTTATCTATTACGGCATCACCGAAGGCAAGTTCATCAACAGAGGATTCCTTGCAGGTCCTTTGTGTCCCGTTTACGGACTGGGTTTTTATGCAGCCATATGGATATTCGAACCGTTCAAGGATAACTTCATTATCCTGTTCTTCGGTATGGCTACTGCATGTACGATAGTCGAGCTTATCGCAGGCTTTATCCTCTATCACGCATTCCATATGCGCTGGTGGGATTATTCTGATTACAAGCTCAATCTCGGAGGTTATATCTGCTTAAGATTCTTCATCTACTGGGGTATTGCCGCATCACTCGGCATGTATGTTCTGCATCCCACGGTAAAGTGGCTCATCGCGCACATCAACTATCCTGTCAGGATAGGTATACTGATCTTCTTTACCATTATCCTTCTTGCTGACCTCATTACAACCATCATCACGATTATCGGGTTCAAGAAGAAGTTCGCGGCTATGGAGAAAGTCGTTACGGGAACAAGAGCCGTATCCGACAAGATCGGTTCCCAGATCTATGGCGCGGTCGATACGATCGTTACCTTAAGCGAGCCAACAAGGAACCATTATGAACAATACAGGAAGCTGATTTCAGAAAACCGCCGGCAGGAAAAGGAACTTGCTGCGCAGCACAGAGCAGAGGAAAAAGCTTTTGCGAACCAGTTTACCGAAGTCGAGAAAGAAAGTCTCAAGCTTGCAAAAGAGTCTGCTTCAAATGCCGTTGGTTCCATGGTTGCATCGTTCAAGAAAAACGAGCAGCGTCTCGTACGTGTTGTCTGGGTCAGATCTACTGACGCAGGTGCTGCCGTCATGAGATTTATCAAGAGAAAGACCGAGAACGGAAATGACGAGATCTTCGAGATCGAAGATGATAATGAAGACTCATCTGATTCAAATTGAAAAAGGTATAGGCATTACTTATAATAGTCGAGTTATATATTTAAATACGAGGAGGCATATATATGTCATCAGCATGTGATTCATGCCCTTCAAAGAGCGGCTGCACATCCCAGGATTCATGTCCTTCTGCAAACGGTATCACAAAAGATCCCCTCGCAGCAGGTTCATCCATAAAGACAGTTATCGGTGTTGCAAGCGGTAAGGGCGGAGTAGGAAAATCATTCGTTACTTCAGTTCTCGCAGTCCAGCTTGCGAGAAAAGGATATAAGGTCGGCATCATGGATGCCGATATCACAGGCCCTTCGATTCCACAGTCTTTTGGTCTTACAGAGAACCTCAGAGCTACAGATGACCAGCTTATCGTTCCTGCCGAGACTGCTACCGGAATCAAGGCTGTCAGCGTAAATCTCGTTCTTGAGGATAAAGAGGCACCCGTAATCTGGAGAGGCCCTGTCTTAAGCTCACTCCTTAAGCAGTTCTGGGGCCAGACAAACTGGGAAACACTCGATGTTCTCCTTATCGACATGCCTCCGGGAACAGGTGATGTGCCGCTTACTCTATTCCAGTCTTTCCCTGTGGACGGTATCGTTCTTGTAGCTACAAGCCAGGATCTCGTATCCATGATCGTAAATAAGGCCCGCAACATGGCTTCCATGATGAAGGTTCCGGTTCTCGGTATGGTCGAGAATATGAGCTTCATCAAGTGTCCTCACTGCGGTGATGAGATAAGGCTCTACGGCGATGGTTCTTCCATTGAGAAGTCTGCTGCTGAGATCGGATCCAAGGTTACTGACAAACTTCCGCTCGATCCCGAAGTTACAAAGCTCGTTGACTCCGGTAATGCCGAGAAGGTCTCAGAAGACCTCCTTTCCGGCACAACCGATATGATCATCAAACTTATCGAAAAGTGAGACTAAGATTAATTCCGGCAATACTGGCCATAGCACTATCTCTGGTCATGCTCTGCTCATGTTCTTCAAAACAGCAGCAGAGCACAGGCAACAGCCTGGACGGCTATCTCGGTGATTACTCATACAGTGAGAATGCCGTATGCATGGTCTATGAGGCGGTCGAAGATGAAGTCGATGACAACGGCAATCCGTATTACGGCATCCAGTACCGCGAGATAACTGACCTTAACGGTCTTCTTGCATCCGGCAATACGCTTGTGATCTATTTCTACAGCTCAATGGATACAAGAAGTGCCGAGATCACCGCGGCAGTCGAAGACATGGCTCAGTACTATTCCGGCAAATTTCATGTCATCATGCTTGATTCGGTCGATCACCGTGAACTTCTTGAAAAGTATGATATTAATGCCGTTCCTGAATTCGTTCTGATAAGAGCAGGCCAGCCTGACCAGGTGTTTGGCAGCGGTTCTTATGAATATTGGACCATGAATGATGTGATATTATGGCTTCAGGAAAACGGAATAAAATGAGGTATTAACTATGGGCAATATTGTATCAATAAGCACTATCGGACAGGACAGCCACAGATTCGGAGAACCTGCCGGCGATACAACGATAAAACTCGGAGGAATAGACATTCCCTTCGATAAGCCCATACTTGCAAACAGCGATGGTGACGTGGTCTATCACGCCATAACAAATGCCATTTCCGGATTTACAGGCGTAAATATCCTTGGTGGAGAGGCAGACAAGATCTGTCTTGAAAAAGGGATCAAAGACAGCGCCGTTTACCTCAACAAAGCTCTTGAATATCTTAAAGACGGCAAGATCATTCACTGCTCGGTCACGATCGAGTGTCTCCGCCCGAAGCTCATGCCTCACATTCCGGCCATGAAAGAATCCATCGGAAACATCCTGGGAATACCTGTATCTTCAGTCGGCATCACGGCAACGACCGGTGAAGGCCTCACGGGATTTGGACGCGGTGAAGGAATTCAGGTATTCGTAATCCTTACTTTCACAAAAGAGATCTGATCTTAATCGCGGAACGGTTCACTCTCGCCGCGTGATCTTACTATCTCGGAAGCTATCGCTATATCTTCCGGGGTTGTTATCTTCAGATTTGAATAAAGCCCTTTTGTCAGATAAACATCAAGGTTAAAAAGCTCTGCAAGTGCAGTGTCATCTGTTGCCGTGATCTCTTCTTCGATTGCCTTTGCGTAGCATGCTTTAATGTCTTTGTATTTAAAACCCTGTGGTGTGAGTATCTCATAGAATCTGGATCTGTCGGGAGTGCCCGTAACTTTGACACCGCCGTCTTTATCGATCTCAACTTCTTTCAGGGTGTTTTTAACGGGAACAGCAGATGCGCAGACGTCGTGTTCTTTCAGTCCGTCGATGCATGCTTTGATCTCTTCGGAAGTAACAAGACAGCGCGCGCCGTCATGGACAAGAACGATGTCATCGGGCATTGCATCAGTGATCATGTTAAGTCCCAAAGATACTGATTCGGTTCTTGTATTTCCGCCCAATGTATAGACGATGTCGATGTCAGGGAAATATTCCTTGCACATGGCTTTGAGAGTTCCCATGAGATCAGGTGTTGTAACGAGTATGATCATGTATTCAAAATTGTCGTATCTGCTTCTGCAAATTTCTGCCACGGCACCGAGTGTTCTTAAGATGACAGGGCTGCCTTCGACATTTCTCATAAGCTTAGGCTGGCCAGCGCCCATACGCGTTCCGCTTCCGGCTGCCGGTATCAGAAAATAACAATTGCGGTTCATAAGAACACCTCCTTGGCTTGTCATGAGAACAGTATGTCTACTGCTTCCTTCAGGTTGTCCGCGTATATGAATTCAGGAGCGGAATTTCCGCCAAACGAATCCTTTGAAATGTTTGCGAGTTCTTTCTCGAGAGCGTCTTTGGAACTGCCGGGAAGAACGACGGTGGTAATGCCGAGTCTTGTTGCAGCAAGGCATCTTTTTAATATCCTTGTGACAGGTCTTATCTCTCCTGATAATCCGACTTCGCCAAGTATAAGCGTATTGGGTCTTACGCTGACACCTCTTGCGGAAGAAACGGTAGCAATGCAAACCGCAAGGTCCGTTGCAGGATCACTTACCTTAAGACCGCCGATGACATTGATAAAACAATCCATCGACGTGAGACCGAGACTCAAAAGCTTCTCGCACACTGCGAGGAGCATGAGGACACGGCCTCTTTCAGGACCTGATGTCATTCGCTGCGGATTTGAATAAACGGTCTGGGTGCATAGTGCCTGTACTTCGATCGTTAATGCATCGTTGCCTTCAAGTGTAGATGTGAGGACCGATCCCGGACTGTTGAGAGGTCTTCCTGCAACGAGCAGCGCCTTGGAACTGTCGACTGGTATGAGTCCTGCTTCGCCCATCTCGAAAAAGCATATCTCATTTGATCTTCCGAAACGGTTCTTGGCAGAACGGATGATCCTGTAACCGCCGGTGCTGTCGCCCTCAAATCCGAGCACCGTATCAACCATGTGTTCGATGGTCTTAGGACCTGCTATGGAACCGTCTTTTGCTATGTGACCTACCATTATGATGGTGATGTTATTTGTCTTCGCGATCCTGATAAGTCCGGCAGCGACCTCTCTGATCTGTGCCACGCCGCCCGGTGTTCCTGCGACCTGTTCTGAATAAAGAGTCTGGATCGAATCGATGATGGCAAGACAGGGCTTATGTGTTTTTAACTGTTCTGCTATTGCTTCGAACCTGGTCTCGCCGCAGATAAGGATATCTCTTTTGATCTTGAGTCTTGAAGCACGCATGCCAATCTGCGCAGGTGATTCTTCGCCTGAGATATAGAGGACGTCGCCTTCTGCCTGGTATGAATCAGCAAGCTGCATGAGTATCGTGGATTTACCGATTCCGGGTTCGCCTGCAACAAGTGTTACTGAACCTTCGGTAATCCCGCCGCCAAAGAGCCTGTCCAGACTTTCCATACCCGTGGAATGCCTTTTGTAATTTTCTTTGCCTGCATCTTTAAGTCTTACCGTAACGGCGGAGTCTGTCCATGAATACTGGTTGGCGGTAAAAGCGGGCGAATCTGTCTTGGCCTTGACGGGAGCCTTCTCGGAAGGAGCCTCGACAAATGTGTTGAACATACCGCATGCAGGACATTTGCCCATCCATCCGGATGTCTCATATCCGCATTCCTTACAGAAAAAAGTAGTCTTCTTAGCCATGTTAATACCCGTCCGAATCTTTTATTACCAGAATTATAACAAAGGTTTATTTCGATTATTGGGACAAAAAAAGCTGCCCTCTCGGGCAGCCTGTAAATGAAATGTTTTTGCTGTTAAAGAGTGTTGAAGAACTCACATGCTTTGAGTGTATTCTCGTAAGAACCGAATGCGGTGAGACGGAAATAGCCTGCACCGTTTTCTCCGAATCCTTCACCGGGTGTGCCGACGATTCCGAATCTGTTAAGAATGGAGTCGAAGAATTCCCAGCCGCCCATGTTGTCTGGACACTTGAGCCAGATGTAAGGTGAGTTTACGCCGCCTGTGAAATAGATTCCCTTGGCTGTGAAAACTTCTGCAAGTGCAGCAGCGTTGCGCTTGTAGTAAGCGATGTTTGCTTTGCAGTCTTCAAGACCCTTGCCTGAAAGTGAAGCAGCAGCGCCCTTCTGGGTTACATAAGAGACACCATTGAACTTTGTGGCCTGACGTCTCGCCCAGAACTTAGACAGTTTGATGCCGCCTGCTTCAAGTCCGTCCGGAACGACAGTCCATCCGCATCTTACGCCGGTAAAGCCTGCGAACTTGGAAAATGAAGAGATCTCGATAGCACATGTATCGGCACCGGGGATCTCATAGATCGTGTGGGGCTTATCTTCCGTGATGAATGCTTCGTAAGCTGCATCGAAAATGATGAGTGAACCTGTCCTGAGAGCGAAGTTTACCCATTCCGTAAGACCTTCGTAGCTGTAAACCGCACCTGTCGGGTTGTTGGGTGAGCAGATATAGATTACGGAAGGCTCAATGTTTGTATCAGCATGAGGGAGAGGAAGGAAGTCATTCTCCTTGTTGCCTGCAACGAAAGAGACCTTCCTGCCGTTCATGAGGTTAGAGTCGACATAAACGGGATATACGGGATCCGGAATGATTACCGGGTTGTCACCCAAAATGTCGGGAAGATTGCCGAGATCGCTCTTGGCACCGTCAGATACATAGATGACGTTCGATGTAATGGCCGGAGCTCCGATATCTTTATAGTGCGCAGCGATGGCATCTCTTAAGAAATCGTAACCGTATTCCGGCGGATAACCGTGGAATGTCTCTTTGCTTGCCATCTCTTTAACTGCTTCTTCCATGGCTGAAGTAACGGAAGCGGGAAGTGGAAGGGTAACGTCGCCGATTCCCATTCTGATGATCTCCCTGTCAGGATTCTCTTCCTGGAATTTCTTTACTCTTTTTGCAATGTCGGAGAACAGATAAGTCTCTTTTACATCAAGAAAGTGGTTGTTAAGTTTGATATCCATGGTTTGTCACCTCTAACTCAAATTTGCGAACATTTTAACACGCAGAAAAAAGAGGGAAATAGAAAAGTTTTCGTACATATGCACAAAAGATTGTTCGCAAACTTTAGGCTGATGTTAAAAGTTTTTGATAAGCGTATAATAAACGCGATTGTATAAGATTTATTTTGTCTTTTTGAATTAATGGAGAAAAGTTTTGGAAAGCCTTTGGAGCGTCTTCTATCCTGAAAAATATGCGAATCCCGAGACGGATACCACAGATACGCTTTATGTGCGTATCAGGAGAGTCAGCTCCAAATATCCGTACAGGACCGCTCTCGAATACGGATCCAGGAAATTTACATATGCAGCACTTATCGCTAAGATCGACGAGACCGCTGTGGCTTGGAAAAATCTTGGCATCAAAGAAGGTGACAGGGTAATTCTTCTTATGGGGCACAACCCTATGAATGTAATAAGCGTGTATGCACTTGATAAGATCGGTGCTTCCGCGGCTCTTTGTGTTCCTAATCTGTCGACTGAGCATTTCGAGATGTTCGCAAATTCAGTTGGCGCAAAATATTGCGTAATGAGCTGCAACCAGTATCTGAACTATGCTCCCGTTCTGAAGAATACTAAGATCGGCACTGTCATTATCGGCAAATACAAGTTCATGATCGGCGGAAAAGACAGACTTGCATTTCCGTTCTACCCTCTGGCAGGTTATGACAAGCCTAGGCCGAATTCAGTTCCGGAAGGAATAAGGCTCTTGTACTGGGAAGACGTAATGGATCTTCCCGACATAAATCCTGATGTACGTAATGACGTGTTTGACAGGGATAACACCAGACAGACGCTTTTTCTTTTCCCGAGTGAGCCGGATGCCAATACCAAAGCGGCACCGTTTACGGCGAAGAGTTTAAACGTCTCTGCAAACATAACTGAGATGGTCTTTAAAGCAAATGAGGATATTACGGGAAGACCTGCAAGGATGCTCTGCCTTAATGAAAGCTGCTTCGCTTTCGGCTTTTTGGCCGGTATCCATAATGTTCTTTCAGCTGGACAAACTGTACTTCTGTTTACATGGTATGACTCAGAGAAGATCTTTTTTGCAATAAAGCAATATAAACCTGATGTTCTCATCGGATACAACAGTATGGTTGCATTGCTCAACAAAGCCGTCAATACGATGGGTGTTCTTAAGACTGTGGACAGGATCATCGTCGGCGGAGGTCTTCTTACAAGCAGCCAGAAAGCTACGCTGTTTGAGATTGCAAGAACTTCCGGAAGAAAACTTTCCGTATGTTCGATCACGGGATGCGATGAACTTCTGACTTACGCATACGGACCTTCCGATCTTCAAAGTGACAGACTGCTCGGATTCCCGCTGCCGGGAGTAATAATGAGGATAGCCGACAGTGTGACAGGCCTTGACGTTCCGGAAGGAGCCGAAGGCGAGATCGCTGTATGTTCTCCGATATCATCCAGTTTTGTTGAAGGAGAAAGCAAGCAGGACAAACCCGGTTACAGAAAGCTTCCTGACGGAAGAATCTGGTATTTTACCGGGAATATCGGAAAACAGGACAGCAACAAGATGTTTTATGTTGTCGGTTCCAAATCAAGGGAAGCCAGGATCAACAGTTTTCCGGTTTATCCCGACAAGGTCGATGATGCTGTCCAGATGGCCGAAGGCGTTATCGAGTCATGCTCGGTAATTATCGAAAAGCCTGAAGGTCCGGTCCTGATATCTGCCGTCGTGCCCGAAGAGGAGTATTTTTACGACAATTCCATGATGGAAGATCTGAGGGACAGGATCAAGTCTGAATGTGAGATGACCCTGCACGAGGCAATGAGGCCTTCCGAGATATCGTTTCTTGTATCTCTGCCAAGAGATTCAAAGGGCGTAATCGATTATGACGCAGTAAAAGAAAAACTCAAAATGGTTCTCGAAGACGATATGAATGATGACGCTCCTGGAGACCAGGAACTGCCCGAATAAGCAAATCTGATGATTTAGTGGTATTATCATTTAGCATCCTTTTAAGGGATAAAGGATGATATGGATAAAGGATATAAAGGAGATGATTTAATGAAGAAGCTATCTGTTAAGATTATTGCGCTTGCATGCTGCACCTCATTATTGCTGTCTGTTGCAGGCTGCTCAACAAAAACTAATGGCGGCGGAAGACGGCACGATGACGAGACAAAGCCTGAAGGCGGCCGTCAGACGGATCCTACTTATGTAACCGATCCCACTGATCCGACAGACCCGACATCAGATCCCACTTCGCCTACTCAGAATCCCGGCAACTACGGTGATTTCATTCCGACATCTGATGAACTCACATATCCGGATCACGTAGCATCATTTGAAGAAGTGCATCCCGTTCACCAGAGAGGTACCGTAACAGGTAAGGACGCAACCGATCTTTTGAGTCAGGTTGAGTATGACATCATGCATCACGAGATAAACTGCTATGCCGATGTTGAGATCTATTTCGAGCATCCGGAAAACTTCGGTTTTGATATCAAGGAAGCAACTTGGGGTGATTTCACCGGAATCGATGAATACGATGAGGAGAAGGCATACTACCAGTCACAGCTCGACAAATTGCTTACGATCGATATCGAATCTCTTAAGGGCGATGATCTTCTCTGCTATGAGAAGCTTGTTTACGATTGTGAAGAGTCAGTTTATGCATACTCATACACGGCTTTTGAATACTACAAAATGGTATTCAATTACCTTGTAGGTCCCCAGTCAGACATTCTGTTCATTCTCGATGTATATTCTTTCGATACTGTTAAAGATGCCGAGAATTACATCGACCTTGTAAAGGACCTCGACAGATATTTTGACCTGCTCTGCAATTTCGAAGAGGAAAGAGTTTATTACGGATTTATCGCTTCGGATAACAGCTACGAGGAAGCTGCAAAATCTTTCGATAATCTTGTTGAGCAGAAGGATGATTGCTTCCTTTATGCATCTTTTGAAGAGAGACTTGATAATATCCAGGACCTTTCCGATTCTGACAGAACAAGACTTATTTCCGAGCATGAGAAGGCAATGAAGGAAGTAATGTTCCCCGAATTTGAAGAGTGTGCAAGCCGCATGAGAGCTCTTAAGGGTTCCGGCGGAGAAGATGCCGGACTTTGCAGATACAGAGGCGGCGACGCTTACTATGCAATGCTTACAAGAGCGATCACAAACAGCGGTGCGACCGTTGAAGAGAGCATCGAGGCGCTCGATAACAAGCTTGACAGCGTTTACGATGATATGACGACTATCGCAAGCACCGGTGTTGACTGGTATGATGAATACTCGAATCATGTTTATTCAAAGGGTTCATTAACCGACAATCTTGATTTCCTTAATGAAGCCGTAAAGCCTGATTTCCCTGATATTCCGGCACACGGATACTACACGATGGATGTACCGGAGGTATTTGAGGAGAACTTCTCACCTGCAGCATATCTCGGATACCATCTCGATAACTTCAATGACAACGTTCTTATCGTAAATAACAGTGGCGTAGATGATGATTTCGGAGTTACCGTAGCTCATGAGGCGTATCCGGGACACATGTTCCAGTCACTTTATACCCGTGCACATACTACCCATCCTTATATGTACCTGATGTATTCCACAGGTTATGCAGAGGGCTGGGCTACATATGTTGAGAACTATTCAATGAAGTATTTCGCTGAAGGCGGCCAGAGAACAAAAGCAATGCAGCTTGTTCAGGATGAGTCAGTCCTGGGTCTTATTGCAAGTACGAGAGCAGATTACGGCATCAACTATGAGAACTGGTCTCTGACAGATTGCGTTGATTACTTCAATGAACTTGGATTCCCTGTAACAGAAGATGATTTTGCGGATTTCTACACGCTTCTCATCATGGATCCCGGTTACTATGCAAAGTACGGAATGGGTTATCTCTGGACACAGAAGACCATGGATGAAATGCATGCAAAGTATCCGAATGCAACGGATGAGCAGATCCATACGGCATATCTTGATTCCCTTACAGGAACCTTCGATATGATCAACAGAAATATGGACAGGATCCTCGGCTGATAAGCTGCCACAAAATTACACCAAAGAGCCCCGCGGGCAATATGCCTGCGGGGCCTTTTATTCGCGGCATTTTGCATAAAATTACTGTTATATTAATTTTTATAAAAACAGATTGAGATAAAAAACCTTGTGTTATAATTATCATGAATATTTATACGGAGGATGGGCTTCATGGCTACCTTAACAAGGCTTGCTAGCACGCTGACTGCGCGCTATTTTCCTTCCAGCACGCTGACAGACGCATTCTATCTTGACGGCAGACTCTGTGGTAAAAGAGAGACCAGACAGGCCGATATCACTATCGACAAAGATGAGAGAGGTTTTTTCTTCTCGCTTTTCACACATCCCGCTATAGAAGGTTTTGAACCCGGTACTATCCCGCCGTTTGAACCCCAGCTTCGCGGACTTTGCAACGAAGTAAAGAACGGTCATAAAGAGATCGACGCAATGATCGAGAAGTTCCTGTCAACTGCGGTAGAGGTTGCCGGAACCACCAAGCTCATAGACAACGAGAGCCGTGACCCTTATTTCACCGGTGTTATCGTAAGAGATTCCGAGGCATTCGCAGTTACAATCGGCGGCGGTCTCGCATTCCTTTACAGAGACGACACTTTGTTCCCGCTTACCGATGCAGGCATTCCCATGGAACCCATCGATGCATATGGCAACAGAGTAGGTGACTTCCAGTATTATTGTTCATCCAAGACGGCCAATGCACTTTGGTCAAACTTCTTTACGCTTACACCTGACGACTGCATCATCCTTTGCAACAAGTCCATCTACGATGCGCTCGGACAGAGAGAAATATTGAGGATCCTCACAGACGCTGAAGACCAGTGTGATGCTGCAGGACTCATCCTTACACAGGCTTCCGCAAGAATGCCGAACACTCCTATGCAGATCTCCATCTCTTTCGTAGAGAACGTCACAAAAGAGGAGAAGAAAGGTCTTTTCGGCAAGAAGAAAAAGGCTAAGGATTATGAGAGCGAGAGCCATGAGCTCTTAGAGTCTACAGTCGAAGGCGGCGAAGTCGGTGCAGCAGCAAAGGCTATTGCCGATGCAGGATTCGTAAGTCTTACTCCTGAAGAGCCTGTGGCAGTTCCTGTAACCGAAGGTACTGCTCCGGCAGACGGAAGCGTCCAGTTCGGTGATATGGCAGGCCAGCCTGAAGCACAGAAGATTCCCGATGCGGCTCCCGAGTTCCCTGATAATTCAGAAAAACCCGAGGAGATCTCTGCTGAAGAAGCCATGAGAAGGATCTTTGGCGAGATGAAGGAATCCGCTCAGAGTGATTCTGAAGCAGTTGCAAAAGCCGAAGAAGCTGCAGTTGCTTCTTCTCCGTTCGTATTTAATCTTGATTCCGTTGACGCAGCTCCTGCGCCGGTAAAGGAAGAAAAGAGCGCAGCTCCTGCAATGGAGACGATCTCCACAACAGAGTTTGCACCTGATGCTGACGATTCTCCGACGAAGCCTGTAACGGACATCAATTCGATTTTCTTTGGATCATCTTCCGGTTCCGGCATCCTGGCACAGGCCATGGCTGACAAGGAACAGTCTGCTGCAAAGGAAACCAATTTCGCAGATCTTAAGGAAGAGCCTGTTATTCCGGTTATTCCTGCTGAACCTGCAGCTCCCGTTATTCCCGTAATGGGTGAAGCTCCGGTAGTTATTCCTCCGGCACCTGCAGTTGTAAACAAGCCCGAGGAGATCGTTTTCGCACCCGGCGAGGTCAAGGCTGATTCAGGTGATTCCGACATATCCGCTGACGCTGCAGATACTTTTGATCCTTACGGCAACACAAGCGCGCAGGAACTTAAGAATACTCCTCCGCTCGTATTTGGCGAGGATGTTATGACTCCCAAAGCAGAACCCGTTCCTTCTGAAGAGGTTTCTTCGATTCCCGTACCCGAGTATGAGATCAATGAAGAGAAGCCTGAATTGAAGGATGAAGATAAGCTCAACGTCGATTTCCCTGAGACAGAAAAGCCTGCTGAAGTTATCGAGCAGCCTGCACCTGTTGTTCCCGCAGCTGAAGAAGCGCCGGAGGAGATCGCTCAGGTTCCCGCACAGGATGATGTGATCCTTCCGTTCGGCAACAACGTATATGTTACCGGTGCAGAAGAAGCAGCTCCTGCCAAGGCAGATGATATTCCTCAGATGCCTCTTTATGATTCAGACAATTACAATAACCCGGTCAACGCTGTAGGTTCAGAACAGAATGTTTCCCAGCCGTTTGACAATGCTTCGGTATATGGCGATTATGCCGGCGGCGAAGCTCAGGGAACAGCAGAAGTTCCTCCGTATCAGCCTTATGGCGCTGAGTCTTTCTCCGCCGCTGATCAGAGCAGCTTCGGAACATATGGTAATCAGACTCCAAATATGCAGGGAGGTATACCTATGGATAATGACGGATATACCGATTATGGCGCTGGTGACAACGGATATGCTCCCGGCTATGATCAGGCTCCGCAGGGAGGCTTCGGTGAATATCAGGATCCCAACGGCTATCAGCAGGAAGGTTATACTGATCTTTCACAGCAGGCTCAGGAAGGTTTTGGCGATGAATATGCACAGCCTCAGGCTTCTGCTTCCTCATCAGCATCTCTCGATGACGAATGGTTTAACAACATTCTCGGAGTAGATGAGAGCGGACAGGCATATACAGGTGACCAGGGTTACGGATATAACCCGGCAGGCGCTGATGCCCAGGGCTTCGCACCTGAAGCACAGCAGGCTCAGGCACCTAATCCCGGACAGGCTTCTTACAGACCATCCGGTTCCGGACCGAATAACAACGCCAGACCTACGGGCAGTGCTCCCCGCACGAGTTCTTCAGCAGGTAAGGGCGGCAACGGTGGCGGAAAGAAGATGAAGCTTAACCGCAACGGCTACATGTTCATAGCATTCCTTGCTATCCTCCTCATCTGCATCGTCATCGTAATCGCATTGATCGCTAGAGGCTGCAGCAAAAAGACAAAGCCGACGGAGACAGTACCTTCACTCTCTTCTGAAGAGATGACAACAGAGACAACGATGCCGACAACACAGGCTACACTGCCTGATGCATCCGCTCCTATCGGTTACTTCGTATTCTCCGACTATACCGGATACAGAACATGGTGGGATCTCTTCCATACTGTATACAACATCGATATCGAGAACTGCAGTGACCCGAGAATCGCTAAGATCATTACATACAACAAGCTCGATCCTGCTACATACACAGGACCTAACAGCGGAGACAAGCTCTTGCTGCCTCCTCAGGGCGTATTGACAGGCGAGATCCCGATCACATTTAATGCCGGCGGATCATCCACTGCCGAGACTACAGGCGAGACAAATCCGGGTGAGATCACAAGCTCAATCCACATCACCTGAGCCATAAGCGAAAATCATTAAAAATTTATATGACCGCCTGCTGTGAATTCCACTGCAGGCGGTTTGTTTTTTGGCTATTTAGTCAACTTATTTTGTAACAAAAAAGTAAGATTCAAGTATATAATTCTATTGCTCTAAAAATACGCGCGCGGAAAGAGGTAAAAAAACATGCATAAGAAACTGTTTATACCCGGTCCTATCGAGGTCTCACAGGATGTTCTTGATAAGATGGCTACGCCCATGATCGGACACAGAACAAAGGATATGTCCGCTCTTCAGCAGTCAATCTCAGAAAAGCTCCAGAAGGTAATGATGACAAATAACACTATCGTTTTATCAACGTCATCAGGCAGTGGTCTTATGGAAGGTGCGGTAAGAAGTTTTACAAAGACACGTGCCGCAGTATTCTCAATCGGTGCATTCGGTAAGAGATGGCACAAGATGTGCACATCCAACGGCATCGCTGCAGATCTTTTCGAGTCAGAGCTCGGACAGCCTACAACACCCGAGATGATAGAGGCTGCTCTTTCAACTGGTAAGTACGACCTTATCACAATTACACAGAACGAGACTTCTACAGGTATCCACAATCCCATGGATAAGCTTGCTGAAGTTTACAAGAAATATCCCGATGTTATCGTATGCGTTGACGCAGTTTCATCCATGGCAGGCGATTATATCCCTGTAGATGAGCTCGGAATCGATGTATGTATCACATCAACACAGAAGTGTTTAGGCCTGCCTCCGGGAATGGCTATCGCTTCCGTATCAGAGAAGGCTATCAAGAAGGCTGAGACAGTTGAGAACAGAGGTCTTTACTTCGACTATCTCGAACTCGTTAAGTTCGTTAAGGAAAAGCCTTATCAGTATCCTTCAACACCTTCAGAGTCACACATGTTCGCTCTTGATTACCAGCTCGACAAGATCCTTGAAGAAGGCGTTGAGAACAGATATCGGAAGCATTGCAAGCTCGCAAAGATCGCTCAGGACTGGGCAAGAGAGAATTGCGAACTTTATTCCAATCCTGACCATCTTTCCGTTACAGTTACATGCGTAACAAACACAACGGGAATTCCCACATCAGACCTTATCAAGGCTATGGGTGAGAAGGGTTATCTCATGAGCAACGGCTACGGCCCGCTCAAGGATAAGACATTCAGAATCGCTCACATGGGTGATCTCACTGAAGAAGGTCTTAGAGAATACCTCAATGATCTCAAGCAGACCATTGATGAACTTAAAGCAAAAGCTTGATCAGATTTAGTTATTAATTTACGGGGGAACATAAATATGAAGATTCTTATTACCGAGAGCATTGCAGAAGAAAGCGTTCAGTACTTAAGAGACAGAGGATACGAGGTAGAAGAGTACCTTGGTCATTCCCAGGAAGAGATCGAACAGTACATCAAGGGCTTTGATGCCATCATCGTAAGATCAGCAACAAAGATCAATGAAACCCTTCTTAACAACGCTGATTGTCTTAAGGCTGTCGGCAGAGCCGGAACAGGAATCGATAACATCGATGTTAAGGCATGCACAGAGCATGGCGTTATCGCACTTAATACTCCTACTGCTAACAACATGGCTGCAGGTGAGCTTGCCGTAGGTCACGCATTCTCCATCTTCCGTAATCTTTGCACAGCAAACGAAGGCGTACACAATGGCGACTTCAGACGCGGCCAATGGACAGGTGTTGAGCTCGAAGGCAAGACAGTAGGTATCATCGGTCTCGGCCGTATCGGTTCGATCGTATCCAGAAAGCTCAAGGGCGTGGGCATGAACGCAATCGCTTACGATCCTTATATTCCCCAGGAGAAGTTTGATAAGCTTGGCGTTACAAGATGCCAGACTCTTGATGAGCTCCTCGCACAGGCTGACCTTATTACACTCCACACTCCTAAGACAAAAGAAACATACAACATGATCGCTAAGGAGCAGCTCTACAAGTGCAAGAGAGGCGTCAGGATCGTTAACGCTGCAAGAGGCGGACTCGTAAACGAGCAGGATCTTGCAGATGCTTTGGCTGAAGGCCAGGTTGCTGCAGCTGCAATCGATGTTTTCGATAAGGAGCCTTCTTACAACAAGGCACCCGGCGAGCAGGATTACGACAACGTTCTCCTTCACGCTCCTCACTGCTACATCACACCTCACCTCGGTGCTTCTACAGTTGAAGCTACAGCTAAGGTAGGTCAGGGAATCGTTGAACTTATCGACGGCGCTCTGAAGGGTGAGCTCGTTGCAGCGATCAACATGCCCCAGTTCTCCGGCAGCATCGAAGAGATCAAGCCATACTGCTCACTAGCTGAGAAGATCGGCCGTATGTACTATCAGGCAGAAGCAACACCTATCAAGAAGGTTGAAGTAAGATACAGAGGCGAGCTCGCTGAGAGTTCCGGAACAGGCATCATCACACTCTCACTCATGATGGGTCTTTTGGAAGGTATGGGCAACGATCACGTATCTTACGTAAATGCACAGGAGTGCATGGATGAGTGCGGAATCGAAGTCGTTGAGACAAAGACAGAATCCATCCAGAAGTACAACAACCTCATCAATGTTAAGTTCTGCACAGAGGACGGCAGAGAACTCAAGATCAACGGTACGGTATTCGGACCTGACACAGAGGTTATCGTCTCATTCTTCGGTTATGAGATGAACTGCCCTCTCTCAAATACAGTTCTTGCTCTTAAGAACAACGATGTTCCGGGCGTTATCGGAAGAATCGCTACGATCCTCGGAAAGCACAACATCAACATCGCTTCCATGCATTGGGGAAGAAAGAACCAGGATGGTTCTGACAACCCGCACGCACAGGCTTTCGTTGCTATCGACCAGCCTGTATCACAGGAGATCATCGACGAACTTTCTGCTGCTGAAGGCGTACTCCGTGTATCTCTTCTTGAGCTTGCTTAAGAGACAGTACAATTAAACAAAAGATCTAAGACCGCAGAGGTTAGTGCCCCGTGAAATACCATTATTCGAGAAAAGAAGGTTGGCTGGGTAATCCCTGCGGTCTTGTTTATTTCAAAGGAAGATACCATCTGTTTTTTCAGTTGAATCCCGACTCTCCACGTTATGGAAGAATGCATTGGGGACACGCAGTATCAGATGATCTCATCACATGGGAAGATCTTCCGGTTGCGATATTTCCTGACTCGGAAATGAGCTGTAATTCAGGCTCTGCGATCGTTCATGAAGGAAAGATATGGCTGTTCTACACATCAGTATCAGAAGACTATAAAGAGACCGTGTGCGCAGCGTATTCTGAAGACGGAACCGGTTTTGTAAAGTGCGCTGAAAACCCCATAGTTACAGTGCCTTTGGACGGCAACATAAAGTTCAGGGATCCGTTTGTAATGAAGTGCGGGAACGGATTCCGGATGCTTATGGGTGCTGGTCAGAACGGCATCGGCAAAGTGCTCCAGTTTGAATCGGAAGATCTCATTAACTGGAACTATAAAGGCGAGTTGTTATCTGACGGAAAATTCGGCAGTGTAATAGAATCACCGCACCTTGCAGAAGTTGATGGCAAGTGGGTATTCATCATCCAGAGCGAAAAGCACGTACCGACAAAAGTTCTGTTTGCGACCGGTGAATACGATGGAGACAGATTTGTTTTTGACGATGAAAACGATCCGTTTAAATCAGTGGACAGCGGAGATGATTTCTTTAGTCCCGTTACTGCTGAAGATGAAAACGGCTGCATTGTGCTTATGGCATGGATGTTCTCCATGAGAATGAATTCTTCTGCCATAAGCTGTCCCAGAGAGATAACCGTATCAAGAAAGGGAGAAGTATGTCTGATCCCTTATGCAGGGCTTAGGAACAGACAGGTTATCGAAAGCAGTTTTGTAAGTTATGGTTCCGGAAGATTAAGAGTACATTTTGAAGGCCGTACACTTTTCAATAAAGCATACAGGGAATGCCCTGATATCGGGGTCATTGAGGATGTCGGAACAGTAGAAGTATTCCTTGACGGAGGACGTGAGACGATCACTTTGTTCGTCTGTTAAAAGCATATGCCGAAGATACTCGCAAAAGGTGTTGGATATCAGATCCTGTATAAAGAAAGGGGAGAAGACAGCGAGAAGATCGCGCCTTCCGGTCTTAATGTCTTATCGAGATTAGATCTCCCGGTTCCGGGCATAATTGCTGTTGCAGATTCCGGAAAAAGGATAAGGATATTAAGCAAGAAATATTATCTTGTCTGCCAGGGAAAACTTGAAGAAGACGAAGGTGTGATGGAAGATCTTCTTTTCCACGATTCGCGAAGCAACAGGACTTTCCCCGTAAAGAGAATGAGAAAAGGCGTGAAGGAAGCAAGACTTACATATAAAGTCCTGTCATATAATTTGGAAAAAGATATCTCATATGTTGAAGCCGTTCTGGATACGGGCCGCACACATCAGATCAGAACACAGTTCAGTTCAAGAAAGCATCCTCTTGCAGGTGACGGGAAATACGGAAGCAGGATAAAGTGCCCGATTGCACTTGTCTGCGGTGAGCTGACATACGATGAAGGTGAGGGAACGGCTCCCGTAACCGTTAAGGCAGATCCCAAAGAAGAACTTCCCGAAGTCTGATATCAGGTTGCCGCAACTGAAGGTGTAACTTTATACACCATGAGATCTTCGTATTGGAATATAACATTACCGAGCTGGGCGAAAACGGGTGAATTATCGTAGCCGTATTTGTGACGCTCGAGATCACCGACAATGATATATTCGATCTGGTATTTGTCGACAATTCCCTGAACATCAGAAGGATTGCTGCTCAGATAAAGGATATCGACGTCATTATGTCTCGGTGTGATATAAAGCTTCCAGACATCCTTCTCGGGGTCTGATTCCAAAAGATCGGTCTCTTTGTTAACAACACCATGGAAACGCCACAGCCATTCGTGTGTCTGCCATCCGAAGACAGTAGGAAGACCTGTATATGCAGAGATGATGCAGTAGTCGGTGTAGCTGTCTCCGTAAGATTCACAGATAACGGGACTGCCTTTAACATTTTCGTTGAACCAGTCAACACAAACCATGTAAGGAACAAGGTTGCCTGAATAGTAATCGTCTACGTAAAGACTTGCGTGTTTTTCGATATATGCCGTGCCATCGAGTGTCTTGTAGTTTTCACGCTTAAGTTCTCCGGAACGCTGCTTAAGGGCAAGCATCGTGTAGTGTGCGGGGATGAAGAGATTGATTGCAAAACCGATGGCAACACAGAATAAGACGATGTTCTTTTTGCCATCCTTTTTGATAAACCAGAAGAGTCTTATGACCGAATAGATCATAGTCGTCGAGAGGATTATGAATGCGGCAAATGTGAATTTGAACATTGTATTCGAACGCAGATAACCGCCTGTGTAAATGTCTCTTACATAGAAGATCTCAGGTGCGATAAGGAGCATGATCCCGACGATGGTCATGCCACAGCAGTAGATATCAATGATGTTGCGCTGTGCAAAGAACGCCTGGATCGGATTGGTATAAGTATGTTCTTCTCCGAAAATGCCCGGAGTATTTTTAAGCTTTCTGTTCTTTTTAGAACTGTCAGTAGAAATGGCTCTGTAATTCTTGTTCACGAAAACGATGACCATGAAGACGACACTTATCAACACGTGAATTCCGTAAAGGATAAATAACTGGAAAAGTGAAGAGTGATTTTTGCACTTGCCCAGAGAGTTTGAGATCATGTCGAAATTAAGGTTGAACGGCAGAGCCACAAATGATGCAATAGTGAAGAGAAAACTCATCTGGAATGAAGTCCTCGGAAGAGCAGTCGGACTTACCACGCAGAACAGGAAAGACGCTATCATTAGTAATGTTTCAAGCGCAAAAAGAACAGCCGGACTGCTGCCTTTTGCAAGGTAGATTATAAGGATCCCTCCGACATTTACAAGAAATACGATAGCACCGGGAATGTTCGTGAATTTGGGAGATCTTATCGTGTTGCAGATCAGCACTCCCATTGAGCAGAATACGAAGTAGATAAGGAAATCCCAATAGTTTGTCATCTGTGCGCAACCGAGAAGAACGGCGCACAAAACAAGGTGAAGAGTGATCGTCGATTCGAACTCCGGAAGAAGTCTTGAGTTATTGTCGCCTCCGAGATTATCAAGGCTGTGTACCAGCTCGATCTCTTCTTTTGAAGGGAGCTTTACGGCACAGATCATGGAGAGGATTATTGCCGAGATGAGGAGAACTATTATCATCGAGATTACATGCGCATGTAAGTCTCCTACGATATAAGAATAGAAAGGAAATTCCTCTATAGTGTAATCGACTCCGAGATCTGGATTCCATCCGATGAATCTGGTGCTGTCAGGATAGAAGAAATGGTCGGTTCTTCCGACATCGATCCCCATGTTTCTGAATACTTCGAGGAGGCTGTTTCCGACACTTTTTTCATCGTAATAAAACGAGTGCGAATTACCCCAGAGAGATACTGCGCATCCCGTGAAAAATCCTGCAATGTACTTGATGATCTTGTTGTCTTTGAATCCTCTTTTTGATGCTGCTTCGATCATGAATTTGCCAATCGAAAAACTCATCGCAAAAGGCAAAGCAGTGGCTGAACACATGGCCAGATTGTAGCCGACTCCCGAAGGAATATTAGTAGCCTTGATGACTACTGCCCAGATGTACTGTCCGAAGTAATAGTAGTTAATGGAATAGCCTGCAAGCCACATGTCATTTGCAGGAAGGCTTCCGTTTCTGAGCATCGACATGATGAAGCCGTAATCCATGAATTTCTCCTGACCGTTGATGTTGGGAAGGAAACCCTTGAAATAGCACATCAGGAATAATACGACGAGGAACGCAGTCTCTTCGACAACAGCCGCTTCAACAAATCCTTTGCTCTTTATCTTCTTTATAAGTGATTCTCTTAATGTCTTCGGAACATAACAGCAGACTCCGATTACAAGCGCGCATAAAATAATGCAGAGGATATTTACCTTGCAGATCTTAAGATGCGTAAGAGTCCAAAGTAAAAGACATGTGAAGATGAGTCCCATCGGCTGCGACAGGAGAAATCCGCCGGATGAAAATTCACGCCAGAGTTTTGCAGAAAGAGGCAGCGTGACAAATCCGGTAAGCATAAGGAAAACCGACCACCACAAACACATTGAGGTATCAGAGACACCCATCGTGGCAAAGCCGATTGCACCGGCGATAAAGAAAGGAACCAATAAAAAGATAAATCGTAAAGGAGATGACTCAACAAGTGAAGAGGAATTCCTGCTCATGAAAGAACTCCTTCGACAGAATCCTTGTTAAGATTCTCCTGGATATTAAGTTCGGTTACGGTTGATTCTGAATTTCTCGTCATGGAAGCCTCATAAGATCTGATGATCTCCGAGCTGATCTTTCCTGCGAGACTTACGACTGAATCCATGTGGTTTTCCGGAGTGTCGTTCGTAGCATATTTGGTAAGACCCGTTGAGCAAACGAAAAGGTTATCACAAGGGTTTGAAAGATCGATCTCAGGATACTTGGAAGTCAGTGCATATCTTGTTTTGGTAAGACGCCATGACTTAACGTCTGACTTACGCAGAGACGGATAGAGCTTGCGGAGTCCGGCGAAATATTTGAGCATGATGTTTGCATCGTCATCGATCCAGAGAGCATCTGTAATAGAGCATGAACCGACAAGGTAAACGACTGCTCCGCCGTAACCTCTCTCGCCAAATGCGCTTGTGTGATTGATTATCGCTTGGAAGGGCAGTCCGGAATCTTTCGGAGGCACCTGATAGAACATCTGTGAGACTTCGTGCTTCATTACCATCATGGCAGTAATCTTGGCACTGTATGTGACGTTCATGAGGATATCCCTGTCATCCATTGCGATAGGGAGACCGTGGCTTACGTTTACGAATGTTCTGCATGAACCCGTGAAGATGACATAAGCGCTGTCGATTACAACCCTCGTTGAATTTGAGAGGATGCAGCTCGTACGGTACATACCGCTTCCGAGTCTTGCAATCTCGGCAACTGTAGTGGAATAACAGATATGTCCGCCGTTATCCGTAATTGCCTGCATGAGGCTTGAGATAAGGCATGCAAAACCGCCGTCGTAATATCCGACTTTGCGGTGGGATGCTTTTCCGGACCATGCGGAATCAAACCAGTTGATCTTATCGTCGACACCCATCTCCTTGGATAAGGCAAGCAAAGCCTTGTCGCTCTTTCTGAGGTGGTGGGGGAGGAGCTCTAAATATTCTCTTCCGATCCTTGTATAAGCGAGGAGACCACCGGGAGATGCAAGCTCTTCCACGACAGTAACATTGAAGCCTGCTTTTGCAAGCTTCATACCGCATGTCAGACCCGAAAGACCGGAGCCGATAATACAGACAGTTTTGCTGTCGTCTTTAAAGATCTCGTTATCGGAATCCATCATTCGATTATCTTAGCCTCAAGATAAAATCTCTTCTCGAAAGCTTCACCCATGGAGAATGTCTTTCTGGGGAAAACGCCTTCTTTTTCTACGGTTCCGAAGAATGTATCTTTGCTGATCGCAGGAACGAGGATACCTGTGTTTCCTGATGTGGAAAGCTTTCTTACGGAATCCTCACCGTGAATGTAGTCGCATTCAAGTCCCAATGCATCGATCATCATCTGTACCGATCCGACTGCAAGTGTGTGCGGCGGATTGGCAAGAGATACCTTAACGTCTTCCTGACCTTCGGTAACGATGGTGAATGTCTGCTTACCGTCATCAGAACCATTAAGTTCAATGCCGGAATCCTTGAAATATTCTTTTGCTTTTGCGATGAATTCCTCACTGCTGATATTGAATACGACTCTGTGAATGGGCTCGAAATCAAGTCCCTTGTCGTGAATGTTTACGATCTCTGCAAGAGCATATCTTGCGGGGTGGGAGAGCTTTTCTTCATCGGAAAGATTCTCTCTGATGTTTTCCCAGTGAGCCTTTGCTGAAGCGAGGGAATGGTTGCCGTCGCCTACAAGGAACAGGAGTCCGTCGGAATTATCTGCCTTGAGGGAAGCAAGCCCGTTTACGATGGATTCCGCGATGGCAGAACCGTCGGGAATGAATGTGCCCTTGATGTGACCTGAACCGAGCATGAGATCTGTATCGTACAGAGGTGCGATGCCTTCCTTCTCAGCCATGTCGAAAGCCTTCTCGATAGTAAGGCCCTTAGGGTCATCGATGAGGATCATGATATGGGGAAGTTCCAAAGGGGAATTTGCCCTGATCCTTACTCTGGGAGGAATTCTGGAAAGAACAGTTCCTTCCGTTGCCCTGCAGATGTTCTTGTTGCCGGGTTCAAAGCTGTATCCTTCAAGGTCGATCGCTGCCATGAGGCCCTTTCTTGAAGGGTGAAGGGATGTTGATCTGTCTGTCAGAATGAATCCCGTTCCAAGACCCTGAAGGATTCCTTCATCAAGATAAGCTCTGGCTGTCTTAGCGATGGAACCGAGCTTTTCAGTCTCTTTATCGGTATTAAGATATACTTCGGGAAGAACGAGATTAAGTGTTGAAGGAGCATCTCCTGCCTCATCTTCAACGTTCTTCCAGTATTCAGGTTCTGATGTATATTGGTCGCAGGCGATTACTGCCCATTTCTTAAGGTCTGTACCATTCTGCGGAATAAGGATATCCGGCACCGCAAAGCCGAGATCATTGATAGTTCTCACCTCTAATTACCCCTGTGAAACGATTAAAGTGCCTATCATTCTATCACGGTCAGAGGTCGTTTTGGGGATAAAATCAGGTATTTTTATTTTTTCGACAACTCAGTAAAACGAAGTCCTGAATAATTGTGAAAATCGAAGTATTGTAAGACATTTCACTTAACTAATAGTACTGTTAATGGTACTATTGTTTTATCAAAAAATCCCGGAGGCAGACTTATGGCAAACAGCGAATTATCCAAACTCAAGATCTTGTTTATCTACGATTATTTCAAGCACCAGGTAAGCGCCATGGGCGGCCGGGAATCAGTGTCAGTCAGCGATCTCATCAAGTATCTTGAGGATTGTACGGGCACGACTTTTGAACGTAAATCGATCTATGCGGACATCAATAAGATCAACGAATATGTTATGAAGTCAGGACAGACGCCGGACGATGCCTGGATCTTTACTGAAGGTAAAAAATACAGAAGAACTGAGCTTACTGACGAGATCCTCATAGACGAGGCAAGGCTTATCGTTGATGCGATCAGCACCACTACTTTCGTCGATTCCGATCTTTGCGATAAGATCATCAAGATGTTTCCGACTTATTTCCCTGACGGATACCAGAAAAGAGCCCTTTATCCCCACTACGAGAAGATGGATAAGAGAAGCATCTTTAAGCTCAACTGCATAAGGAACGGCATAGAAGAGAAACGTTCACTCAAGATCGTTTACGGATACATGCTGGGAAGCGAACTTACGGAGAAGACCGACAAGATCGTATCTCCTATGGCGCTCGACTGGGAGAACAACTGTTATTACCTTATTGCCATTGATAACGCGGAAGCAAAAGGTCTTGAGAATGACCAGAATCTTTCCGCAGCATTAAGGAGATACAGGGTCGACAGAATGGCGAGCGTATCACTTCTTGACTGCAAATCCTATGCGGATTACAAGAATGACAAGTTAAGAGATCAGGAACTTAAGAGCTTTATAGGCAATTCGCTTTCCGCCTTTTCGAGCGGCAGACCCACACACATCGGCATTACGATCAACGGCAAGACACGCAAGGATGCGCTCAAGGCATATGGCGCCTTCGCTTCAAAGGTAAGTGACAAGGTCCGGATAGCAGACGATACCAAACTTGATAAGGGCATCCTGAAGATCAGTGTTACTACGGGATCTGCGCCGACACTATATACGGACCTGTTTGAATTATCTACATTTGAGAATGTCGATATCGAGATCGATAATGACGAAGTATGCCGTGAGTACGGGGCTTTCATAAAGAAGGCGGCCAGGGCGGCAAAACTTAAGAACCTCTGATTGCAAAGAGATATTAAACGATTTATAATTTCTAAGTTTTATTTTTATATAGGAGCATCACCGTAATGAGACAATTTACTTCAAAAGAGCTAAGAAAGGCCTGGAAAGAATTCTATATCGAGAGAGGTCACGTAGATGTAGGTGCCGTATCTTTGGTATCTGACGGTTCGACCGGAGTATTATTCAACGTTGCGGGAATGCAGCCTCTGATGCCTTATCTCCTCGGCGAGAAGCATCCAATGGGAACAAGACTTTGCAATGTTCAGGGCTGTGTCCGTACAAACGATATCGATTCAGTAGGCGACAGAAGCCACGTCACATTCTTTGAGATGATGGGAAGCTGGAGCCTTGGTGACTATTTCAAGAAAGAAAGATGCAAGTGGAGCTACGAGCTTCTCACTCAGGTATTCGGATTCGATAACGACCACCTCGCTGCTACTGTTTTCGCAGGCGACGAGAATGCACCCAGAGATGAGGAAGGCGCGCAGTTCAGGATCGCTTCCGGATTCAAGCCCGAGAACATCTACTATCTCGGTGCAGATGACAACTGGTGGGGACTTGAGTATGGTCCCTGCGGTCCTGACAGCGAGATGTTCTACATCGCAGACGTTCCCGACTGCGGCCCTAACTGCGGTCCCGGATGCAGCTGCGGTAAGTATACCGAGATCGGTAACGACGTATTCATGCAGTACGAGAAGCACCAGGACGGACATCTCACACCCCTTAAGCAGAAGAATGTAGATACAGGCTGGGGTCTTGAGAGAATCCTTGCTTTCCTCAACGGCACAAAGGACGTATACAAGACTGACCTTTTCACAGAGGCAATCGCTTATATCGAGAAGGCTTCAGGCGTTAAGTACGATTCTGACGAGAAGCTTACAAGGTCAATGAGAATCCTTGCTGACCATATCCGTACAAGCGTAATGCTCATTGGTGACGCAGCAAAGCTCGTTCCTTCAAATGCAGGCGCAGGCTACGTATTAAGACGTCTCATCAGACGTGCCGTAAGACATGCAAGAACACTCGGCATGTCCACTGAGCAGATCCTCGGCCTTGCAAAGATCTATATCGACAGCGTTTACGATGACAGCTATCCGCTTCTTGCAAAGAACCGTGAGTTCATCCTTAATGAGCTCGACAAGGAGATCGCAAGATTCGAGAGCACACTTGAGAACGGCATCAAGGAATTCAAGAAGATCTTAGATGACAAGAAGAAGGCCGGTTCTTCCGAGATCGACGGCGATTCAGCTTTCTATCTCTACGATACATTCGGATTCCCTATAGAACTTACTATCGAGATGGCTTCAGAAGAAGGCCTCAAGGTAGATGAGGAAGGCTTCAAGGCAGCCATGGAAAAGCAGAAGGAAACTGCAAGAGCTGCTACAAAGGCAAAGGAAGACCTCGCTTTAAGCGTAAGCGAGATCCCTGAAGAAGTTTCCAAGGATTCCAATGCTACCGTTTACGACGGTTACGATAACCTCAAGTGTGATGCAAAGGTCATCTATATCCTGAAGGCTGGTGCTGACGGCAAGCTCAGCACAGTTGACAGTGCTTCAGCAGGTGATGACATCATCGCAGTTTGTGATAAGACAGTTCTTTACGCTACGATGGGTGGTCAGATCCACGACGAAGGTAAGATCTACACAGCAGATTTTGAGGCTGAAGTTCTTTCAGTTGATAAGGATGCTGCAGGCAAGTATCTCCATACGCTCAAGGTTGTAAAGGGTACTCTTGCTAAGGGCGCTTCAGTCAGCATCGAAGTTGATAAGAAGAACAGAATGTCTATTGCCAGAAACCACACTGCTACACACATCCTTCTTTCTGCACTCCAGAAGACACTCGGAAGCCATGTTGAGCAGGCAGGTTCTTACGTAGGAAGCGACCGCTTAAGATTCGACTTCAACCACTCACAGGCAATGACAGCAGAAGAGATCTCCAAGGTTGAGGAGATGGTAAATGACGTTATCCTGCAGGCTCTCCCTGTAGAGACTAAGGTATTGAATATCGAAGAAGCAAAGAAGCTCGGCGCTACGGCTATCTTCGGTGAGAAGTACGGCGAAGTTGTAAGAGTCGTATCCGTAGGCGATTTCAGCGATCCTTTCGATCTTGAGTTCTGCGGCGGTACACACCTTACAAACAGCAGCCAGGTAGGACAGTTCAGAATCGTTTCCGAGTCAGGTATCGCTGCCGGAGTTAGAAGAATCGAAGCTGTTACAGGCGCTAAGTGCTATGAGATGAACAAGGCTGACAGAAGCCTCATCGACAGCGCAGCTGCAAGCCTCAAGACTCCCAAGGATAAGATAGTTGAGAGGATCGATGCTCTTCATGCAGAAGTCAAGACTCTTGAAAAAGAGCTCGCAGATATCGAGAAGGCAAAGGCAGGTTCATTTGCTGACAGCGCAGTTTCCGGCGCAAAGGATATCGGAGGCGTTAAGGCTGTTATCGCTTCCTGCGATGCTGCTGATGCTGCTGCATTGAGAGATACGGCTGATAAGATCCGTGACAAGCTCGACTGCGGCGTTGTATTCCTTGCCGCAAACGGCGGCGACAAGCTCCTCTTCACGGCTATGGCTACAAAGTCAGCTAACGAGAAGGGTGCTCACTGCGGAAACATCATCAAGGAAGCTGCAAAGGTTGCAGGCGGTGGCGGCGGCGGACGTCCCGACATGGCTCAGGCAGGCGGTAAGGATGTATCCAAGCTTGCTGATGCACTTGCAAAGGCAGAGGAAGTACTCGCTTCACAGGTTAACGGTTAAGGAGAAATACCATGTGCTTATTTTGCGATATCGTAGAGGGTAAGATCCCTTCAACAAAAGTATATGAGAACGATTACGTTCTTTGCTTCAATGATATTAATCCCGTTGCTCCGGTACACGTTCTCGTTGTTCCGAAGAAGCATTTCGCTGACATGAATGAGCTGGCCTCAGATCCTGAGGGTGCTCTTTATGCTGGCGAGATCACAAAGGCTGTTGCTGAAGTAGCTAAGATCAAGGGTATCAGCGGCGCTTACAGAACGATCAACAACTGTGGTGAAGGCGCTGGACAGACAGTAATGCACGTTCACTTCCATGTTATCGGCGGCGTAGAACTTACGGAGAAGCTTATCTGATCTTATGGCAAGAATGAGAACTAAGCGCAATATTCCTGCGCGCATGGAGAAGTGTCATGAGCGCTGGTTTGACGCGCCCATGCTTAATAAAGGCAAGTGGAGAGAAGCCTGCGGCTTTCCCGAAGACATTCCGGTATGGCTTGAGATCGGCTGCGGCAAGGGAAAATTCTGCACCGAGATGGCTTTAAGGCATCCTGAAGTCTTATATATAGCAATGGAAAGAGATGCTTCGGTTACTCTTGCTGCCATAGAGAAAGCACATGAACTTGAGATCCCGAATCTCTTCTTCATCAGAGGTGATGCAGGCATCATCGAGAACTATTTCGCAGAAGGTGAAGTTAACCGCATATTCCTTAATTTCTCAGATCCCTGGACGAGACAGAACAAGCCAAAGAGACGCTTAACTTACAGGGATTTCCTGAATAAGTATAAGGTCATGATGAGAGAAGGCGGAGCTATCGAATTCAAGACTGATAACGATGATCTTTTCGACTTCTCACTGAACGAATTCAAAGAGACCGGATTTACCCTTGAAGACGTTACAAGAGATCTTCACAACAGCGAGTGGAATGAAGAAAACATCCGAACGGAATTCGAGCAGAAATTCGCCGATCAGGGAATAACGATCAAAAGAGTCGTTGCAAAGATGTGACAGTCGTCAGGTTTCTGCCTGTTCAGCTTCAGGTTCTGTTTCCGTTTCAGATCCGAGCATTGTATCAAATGACCAGTCAGTCCTCTTGAACAGTGTGACATCGTAGGAGTCATAGACCTGTTCAAAGTCAGGGTCGCGTGATACGGATGCATACATGTAACTGTCTATTTCTTTGTCCAATATCATGTAATTGAATCCGTATTTGTCCAGGAAATCTCTGTAGTATATTCCACCGTTAAAGAGACAGTAGTATTCTTCGAAAACATCATAATAATGGTTGTTTTCAGCCAGGAACACTTCGGCTCTTCCGTCTATGTAAGGATGGAATCCGTTGTATTCAAGATACTGTCCGTCATTGAAATTGGCGTAAAGGAAAATAATGGGATATTCAGTCTCGTTTAAGATCTCAATGCAGTTATCAAGGTCCTGGCGGTGCAGGATCATTGGCATATTAGCTTCGCGTGTGGCGTTAAGTCTTGAAACGCAAAGAAAGAAAAAAGCACTGGCAAAGAATATTTTCAATAAGACTTTGATGCGGTTGGTTATGATCTTCTGAGTGTACTTGGTTATGCTCGAAAGCTCGAAATCCTTGATCATATATGCGAATGCCGGGATACCGAACAGGAAGAAATAAGGTATTCCCTTGATCTGCAGCAGACCTAATGCGAGAGTTCCGAAGTACAGTAAGAAAAACCTGACTGTTACGGCTCTCTTTTTGATAAACAAAGTTATGAGAGCTGTTATGACTATGGCAATGAAGAACATGAGTCCTTCTGTTGCTGAAGTGCTCGTGGGCTTCATTTCCATGATCAGGTTAAAACTTCTGTGACCATATGATTTGGTCAGATACAGCATATTTTCCACGCCGTAAGGATTGATAAGTCCCATAACGATGCTGATTGCAAATGATGCAAGCAGATACAGGCAAATTCCGTTAGGTTCCTTCTTGTGATTTTCGACCTTGATCGGGATCGAATCGACTATGTACGGCAGCATGAAAACAAGCAGCACCGGCCACATTGCAGCATGCAAATTGATCAGCAGCAGAGAAAGAACAGGCAGGCCTATGAGATATCCGGCTTTCTTCGTCAGAACGTGCTTTTCGAGGAGGCATACGGAAGCCAAGAGGATCAGATAAGTGAATACCTGAGGCCTGGTTACTATGAAAGGATCGAAAATAAAGAAATTGATAAAGCCGGCAAGACCAAGCGCTATCATATCGTTATTTGTGATCATTGAAATGAAACGGTATGTAAGAATGACGATACCCGCATTGCAAAGATAGACCAGACCTATGACACCGTACTGACCGAAAGTATTGTAGAAGAAATAGTATATGACTGCGCTGAGCCACTGCTGTACGACTATCTTCATGGCTGAGTGCATCGAGAGAACGTCAGTATAAGGGAAACCGCGGTGTACTATGTAATCACCGATCTTATAGAGAAAAAAGAAGTCGTTATCAAGAATGCGGACCTGAAAGAATGAAATAATGATCGGGAGTGAAAGAAACAGGATCTTGCACCATAACGGCATTGCTTTTGAATTAAACGGTTTAGTCTGGCTTACAGTTTGTTCCTTGGACATTATCTTTAACTCCGCAAAATAATTTTACCCATTATAGCATGGAATAAATACTGTGAAATAAAGATACCTGATTTTATCGGGTCATGAAGCAATCTTTTGAGAACGGTTTTACAAAAACGATAAGTAGGTTAAAATACTCTGAGTAAAAATAATAAAAATAGGAGTCTGTACAATGATATACGTTGACGAGATGATTAAGAACACATACCGTGTACCCCAGCCCGAGGGAAGAGGTGCATATATAAGACTTGACCAGAATGAGAATCCGGATGGAGTTCCGCAGTGGTTATTCGATTCCGTAATGGAAAAGGTAACACCCGCATTTCTTGCTATCTATCCTGAAGAGACTATCCCTACCGAGAAATATGCTCATCTCTTAGGTCTTGAGAAAGAGAATGTAACACTTACTGCAGGAAGCTCCGTCGGTATGGGCTATGTCATCAAGACATTTGGTGAGCCCGGCAAGAACATCATTACGGTTACGCCTTCATTTGCAATGTACGATGTATATGCCGGGATGATCGGCATGAAGGTCGTAAACATGCAGTATGAGAGCGATTTCTCCTACAAGGTAGAGAATACTCTTGCCGCTATCAATGAAGATACGAGCATCGTGGTTCTCGTTAACCCCAACATGCCGGTAGGTAATGTTTACGCTAAGGAAGACATCAAGGCTATCGTTGAGAAGGCTAAGAAATTCAATGCTTTGGTCATCATCGATGAGGCATACTACTATTTCTACGATCAGACATCGGTAGACCTCATTAAGGAATACGACAACGTTGTTGTACTCAGAACATTCTCCAAGATGCTCTCCATTCCTTCAATGAGAGTCGGTGCTATCATCTCCAATGCGCAGAACATACGTTACATGAATAACTACAAGCCTCACTATACAGTAAACTCAATAGGTCTGCTCTTCGTAGAGGCAATCGTTGACAATCACGACAAGCTCATGGCTGAACTCAACGCATCCTATCTTGAAGGTAAGGAATACATCACAAAGGCCCTTGCCGACAACGGTTATGAGACTCTTCCTTCGGAAGGCTGCTATGTCTGCATCAAGCCTAAGTACAAGACATCAAGAGAGATCACGGATCTTCTCCAGGAGAACGGCATCCTCATCCTTTGCGGCAAGCAGGGACTTACAGGATGGCTCAGACTTACCATTGCTCATAAGCAGTACATGGAAAAGTTCATGGAAACACTTCTTAAGATCGACAAGGAATAAGAAGACATGAAAAATTATGTGATCCTGCTTGCAGGCGGAGTCGGCAAAAGAATGGGAACTGACATCCCGAAGCAGTTTCTCGAAGTCGACGGGAAGCCCATCATTGTCTACTCAATAGAGAATTTCCAGAGAAATCCCCAGATCGAAAAGATCGTTGTCGTATGTGTTAAGGACTGGATCGACAAGACCTGGGAACTCATCAGAAAGTATTCTCTTACAAAGGTTGAATGGATCATCGAAGGCGGTAATACCGGCCACGATTCAATAAGAAACGGCGTTTTCTTCCTGAAGGATAAGATCAATCCGGATGACCACATCATCGTTCACGATGCCGTAAGGCCCGTGCTGCCTCAGAAGGCAATCGATGAGGTTATCAGAGTTTCTCACGAGAAGGGGAATGCATCCTCTTCCATCGAGTGTCATCCGCCAATCGTTTATACAGAAGATCATGAATCCGGGATCACTGATGTCGACAGAGAGCATGTCATGCTGACTGCATCTCCACAGGCATTCAGATTCTCTCTTGCCCTTAAGTGCTATGAGATGGCTGAGGAAGAGAACTATCACACATCGACATTTACAAGTTCGCTGCTGATACATTGCCACGAACGTGTATACTTCGCTAAGGGGACATCCTGTAATATAAAGATAACCAGGAAAGAAGACCTGGCATTGTTCGAAGCTCTTTTGAAGATCCCTGAAGAACACTTATACAACTAAAGGAATAAGCTAATGAATTGTTCAGAGTACTTGGTCGATTTTCTGATTAAGAAAGGCATTACCGACGTGTTCGGATACGCGGGCGGTTACATCGTGCCTTTCATGGATGCGCTTTATAAGCGCCGTGACGAGATCACTA